>Ga0214180_1000043_pt1 | contig 52447 bp, 47 predicted proteins | sample TroBogEpilimnion_22_FD_153018 | JGI IMG/M metagenome (GOLD analysis project Ga0214180, IMG submission 153018) | Freshwater microbial communities from Trout Bog Lake, WI - 16OCT2007 epilimnion | ecosystem: Environmental > Aquatic > Freshwater > Lake > Epilimnion/Euphotic zone | place: Trout Bog... | reverse complement strand
AGACCGGTGGCGCCCCGTGGACCAATCGGTCCCATGGGTCCCGTGGGGCCACGCAGTCCAGCAGCACCGTTCTGTCCGGCGGCACCGTTGAGACCGCGCGGTCCCGTTGCGCCACGCAGCCCAATGGGTCCCATGGGGCCCGTTGCGCCACGTGAACCAGCGGCGCCATTGGTTCCACGCGCCCCGGTTGGTCCGCGTAGGCCAAGTGGTCCAGCGGGTCCCCGCGGTCCCGTACTTCCTTGAGGTCCCACCTGCGACCACTCGATAAGTGTGGCGTTTGCCGGGCATACTTCCGAGCTCAACTGGACGTGGGTGAGCGAACCGTTGAGCAAGCAGGCGTAGTACACCCGCGTCGAGGTCGAGGCGGCAGAAAGAGTGGCCCACGTCAATGCCGATGCACAGGCAATCGCCGCTAGGCCCACGGTTACTTTGCTGGTTTTCCGCAGACGAAATGGCATGATAAGGGCATTCTATGGTCGCCACCGGCGACAACGCCACTCACTGCTGAGCGCTCGCAGCACAATCGACGACGTAAGTGCACCGGTGAGTATTCCTTCGCGACCATACAGTCGCGGTACCCCTGTAATTGGTGCGGGGTGACGACATGAAGTGGGCAAGACCACAAAAAGGAGCACATCAATGAATCTCACGTCACTCGGAAGCTGGAGCGTCGTCGCCCTGATTACACTGCCCTCTCTGACGATGAGTGCACCCGGCGCAGCGGCGGCCGAGGCTACTCGCACCACCGACGTCGAAACGTGCCTCACCCAGAGTGTTGCCCCGAGCGAGATCACCATCAGCTGCGCGGACGATGGCCGCTACATCAACCACATCACCTGGTCCAACTGGGGCGGCGCTCAGGCTATCGGTCGTGGCACACTCAACTGGAATACCTGCACGCCGACGTGCGCCGCGGGCACCTTCTTGCACAAGTCAATCTCGTTCCGGGCCACCACCAAAAAGGTGCTGCACGGCAAGTCGACCTACACCGTGCTCGTTGGTCCGGCCGGTGACTGGGGCACCTCGGGCACGTCCTGGACACTCATTACCGGTTGATGGTGAACCAGTCATCGTTGAAGAAATACCTCACAAAAAAAGTGATAAGTGCAGCGTTTGTATCTCTTCGAAGAGACAACGTGAGACTTACGCACGCGATACGAAAGCCCTATGATTACCGTATGAAATCAAACCTCAAATTGCTATTAGCCGCAACGGTTATTGCAGCAGCGGGGACTGTCCTTGTTGGTGGCGCTGGCGCCTCCGCGAGTTCACTCACCGGTCAAGCATGCCCAGCCGCGGGTTCCACCCTCAAGGTTGCTAACACGACCTACACCTGTGCTTCGGTGCACGTCGTCAAGACCGTCATTGTCAAGGGCAAGCCCGTGAAGAAGACGGTCACGGTCACGCAGTGGGACAAGGGCGTGACGGTTACCCCCATAACCCTGCCATCACAGAACTTTGACACGACGCCCGCCGGCGCACTGCTGTGGCAGGAGAGCTTCAACCAGAACGGACCACTGTTCTCGCAGAACTACGACAACGGCACTGGCGTGAACAACGCCGTTCCCGTGACCAAGTACTGGAGCGCCGTTACGGGCTACGGCACCTACGGCACCGGTGAGATCGAGAACAACGTCGCGTCCGCCGCTACCGAAGATGGCGTGGGCGACCTCATCATCACCGCTACCTGCATCGTGTCCACCAACCCTGGTTGTCAGTCCACGCAGCAGCAGATGGGCCAGACCTGGACCAGTGCACGCATCTGGACGGAAAACAAGGCCACGTTCCAGTACGGTCAGCTCGAAGCACGCATCTGGATGCCTGCCGGTAAATGGAACTGGCCAGCCTTCTGGATGATGGGTCAGGACTACACCAACCCACAGACGCCATGGCCACTCTGTGGTGAGCTTGACATTGCCGAAGGCCTCAACAACGAGTCCATCGACGGTGCGACCATCCACGCCAATGTCCCCAACAGCAGCACCGACTGGGGCGGCGGCTCAGGTCTGAACCAGAAGGCACCTATCACCGGTGACCAGATGACCTCGGGCTACCACACCTACGGCATCCTCTGGAAGCCAAACTCAATCAGCTACATCCTCGACGGCAAGGTCTGGGCGAGCGACGTCTACGACCCCAAGACGTACGACGTGACCCAGACGGTCATGGGCTCCACGCCAGGCTCGTACGTGTCCGCACAGTACGGCCCTGGTCAGATCCCTGGCGCTGGTGGCGACTGGCCATTCAACCAGCCGTTCTTCCTGATTCTTAACGACGCAATTGGTGGCATCGTTTCGCCACAGGCGCCAAACGGAACGACCTCACAGCTGAAGATCAGCTGGGTCAAGTACTACAAGTACCAGGGATACGGCAACTTCGTTTCGTAACCCTCAGTGCGAGCCTGCGGGTTCGCGGTAGTCGGGAAAACCCCGCACGGGCAGTTGCTCGTGCGGGGTTTTTTCATGCTCCTGCACACGGCGCAAATGACGGTGCTACCACGAAGATCAGAGCGCACGTATGCAGGGTCACCAAACTCGTGAAGGGCATGTCCAAAGAAGCGACCAATGGTCATCGTCTCTCAGTGTAGGGACAATGCCCTCACAGCTCCTACCGACTCGCAACGAGGGCACGCCTGAATCGCGACGTGAGAGCCTGACTCGCAGATTCCCAGGTCGCGCTAGCGCGAGCTTAGAAGTTGCAGTTCGCGCCAAGGTTGCCGTAGACGATACCGTCGGGGCAGATGGCGTTGGTGAAGTTCGTGTTGGTGGATGTCGTCGACAGCAGGCGCGCACCGGTGAAGTTGGCGCCGGTGAAGTTGGCGTTCGTGAAGTCCGCGCCTTCAAAGTCGGCGTTCTGGAAATTCCCACCAATGGCCGTGGCGTTCGTGAAGTTCACGTGCTCCAAGTTGGCGCTGGCCAGCGTCACGTGGTTCAGGTTCGTTCCCGTAAAGTCCGTCTCAACCAAGCGAGCGGACGCCATGTAGGTGCCGGACAGGTTGAGGTTGATCAGTGACAGGCCGGGCAACTGCGCGCCACCGATGCTGGCGCCGGGGCCAATCAGGTAGTTAACGGTCACGCCGTCGTAGCTACCGTTGACGACCTCCCAGTTTGCGGGCAGCGCCGCTGGCGTACCAACGAGGTACGACGACACGAGACCGGTCAAGTTGTCACCGGTGAACGTCGCGTTCGTAATTGTGGCGTTCGAGAGTGACGCACCCACCAGCGAGGTGTTGGCCACATTGGCACCAGTCAGATTGGCGTTCAGCAGACTTGCCCCATTGAGGTTCAGGTGCGACAGGTTCGCGTTCGTAAAGTTGGCACCCTGGAGAATGGCGTTTGATCCCGCCAGGTACCCATTCACCAGTGCCCAGCCCTTGGGCAAGCTGGCGGGCACGCCGGTCACGTGACCGGACATAATGCCCGTCAAGTTCGTTTTGGCCAGAGGTGCGCCGGCGAGGAAAGCGTTCGCGAAGTTGGCGTTCGAGAAGTTGGCACCGGCAAACTTGCCAGTGACCAGCTTGGTTCCCTTAGCGCAGGCGTGCGTCACGACACTGATGTGAGAAAAGGAGCCGGCCGCCGAGCACGCAAAGTACGTCGGGTGCACAGCAGACGCAGCGCCTGACGGCAGTGAGGCCACACCGAGTCCGAGGGACAACGTTGCGACGCTGGTCAGGGTCTTTACGACTGTGCGATTCATCACGCCACCTTCAAAAAGTACAACGGTTAGTGGGATTTAGTATACCGGCTGGTAGGCCGAAACCCTTAGGGAGTATTGGTTATGTCACCACGTCCGGCAAAAAGAAAACCGGCCCACTCGCGTACACGAGTGGGCCGGTTTCGATGGAACCTACAGAAAGGACTAGGCCTTCTTCAGACGGGTCAAGACCAACGCCGTTGAGTTCGATCCAGGGCCGGGGTAGGCGTACTGGTTCGTTGGGGTGACCCAACCCGTGAAGCGGGCGGTCGAGTAGACGTCCCAGTCGGCACCGTACAAGATCGGGGCAACTGGCACGTCATTGGTCATGATGCCCGACAGGATGTTCACCTTGGCCTGGAAGCTCGCGCTGCCGATGGGCGCTGACGCCAGGGCCACAAGTGCGGCCTGCGCAGCGGAGTTGCGGTACGCGCCATAGTTCGTCGAACCACCGGTGTTGGCGGGGTCGTCGAGCCAGTTTTCGAACTGCTGGTAGGGGTTGGTGCCACCGCTACCCCAGTGAATTATGGCGTCGAAGTTGTGGGTGTAGATGTTGGCGTTCCACTGACCCGTCGTCACACCAATGGTGTTCACGTTGATGTGGTCACCCTGCAGGGTGGCCGAGATCAGCTGCTCGTCTTCGGCGTAGTCCGAGTACCCGGTGGGGTCTTGGATGTTGAACTTGCACTCAGTGCCCGCACCCAGACCCGTTGACGCCTGAGCGGCGGCGCTGGTCACCTGGAAGTAGTTGTTCGAGTCCAAGGTGAAGCCGTGGGCGACCAAGTACTTCGAGACCTGCTGGTAGGACCAGCCGTTGAGGTTGATGTTGTTCTTGTACTTGCCCTCGTAGGCCACCTGCGATGGCGTCATGCCACTGGTCGAGGTAGCGGGCAGTTCAAAGCCCGTTTCACCAATCGAGGCCAACTCGTTGCGGTTAATTGCCATGGAGATGGCGTACCGGAAGGCTGAACTCGCCAAGCAGTCCGTCGAGCCATCGGGAGCTGACGAGCTGACGTTGAACCAGAGGGTCACCGTCGAGCCGGCTGGGTAGTAGAAGTGGTTGTGCTTCGGGTCCTGGGCGACGTAGGTCGACTGGATCTGGGGAATGTCGTTACCGGCCCAGTCGAGCTGGTGGGCCACGAGGGCTTCGGTAGCGCCCTGGTTCGCGGCGTAGTACGGAATCTTGACACCAGTCACGTACGGCTTGGCGGTCAGCTTCCAGTTCGGGTTCGCCGTGTAACTAATTAACTGGGAGTTGAAGCCAGTCGGCAGGTACGGTCCGTTGCCGAGCACCTGTGACTCGGTCATCGTCTGCGTGCCGCTCGTCACCAGGTCGTTGGCGGGCAGTTCCGTGTCACCCGTGACAGGAATGATCAGAACGGAACCCAGCGCGTCGTGGTTGGCGTACTGCGCGGTGGGGAAGGTCAACTTCACGGTATTGCCGATGGCCTGGGCGGGCTGCGCCAGTGTGGGCACACCGAAGACGTTCATCCCGGCGTTGGTGTTCAACGCGTTGAACTCGTTGGCCACGTCTTGCGCGGTAACGGGCATGCCGTTGCTCCAGCTGGCCTTGGGGTTAATGGTGAAGGTCACGCTCTGACCCGTGGCGTTGAACACTTCGCTGGTTGCGATCCACGGGTACTGCACGTTGGGCTTCATGGCGTCAAACTGAATCAGCGGCTCGTACGACAAGGCGTTCGTTGCCATCTGCGTACCGGTGGCCTGACTGTCGACCGGGTTGAAGTTATTGGTGAACGTCACACCAACGTTGGTTTCTTCGGTCAAGACGGTGGGGTTCTGCAGTGCGGTGCTGACGCCACCGGACATGCCAACAAACCCGAGCGTCAAGCTCGATACTGCCACGAGGCTTGAAACAAGCTTCCTCTTCATGTATTTCCCCTTAGTAGTAAATGGCCTCTGCCACTACCTCATACAACTTTGACAAGTACCACAACATTCTTCGAATGTTCACTGAGACCACAACACTGTGTTCTTGTGAGAGCCTAATTTTAGTCAGGCCCAGTGGAGCAATTGTAGTTGCGCATCGCGCCAACTCGCACCGACACACTCTCGGCAAACCTAAGCTGCGCATGGGGTTTGCTCCGTCGGCTCGTGAGACAAAGCAATCTGATAGCGGCTATGCACGGCGGTGCCATGAGAGGCAACGTTGTCTCTTGCCGAGTGAACGCAACGATGACGTGAAAAGAGGAGGGCCCCACTCGCTTGCGCGAGTGGGGCCCTCCTCGGGAACTGCGTGGAACTACTAGGCCTTGGCCTTGACCAGCTTGGTCAGGATCATTGGCAGGTCAACCTGGCCAGGTCCTGGGTAGCCGTACTGGTTCGTTGGGGTCACCCAACCGTCGAAACGAGCGGTTGAGTAGACGTCCCAGTCCGCACCGTAAAGGATTGGAGCCTCAGGAACCTGCGTCGCCATGATGGCCGAGAGAGCCGTCACAGCAGTCTGGAAGCCAGCCGTACCGACTGCGTTCGCAGCCAAGTTCGACAACAGCGTCTGTGCAGAAGCATTCTGGTATGCGCCGTAGTCAGCTGATGAGTCAACACCGTTGGAGAGTGCTGAGTCGTCAAGCCAGTTCTGGAACTGGGTGTAGGGGTTGGTACCACCGTTGCCCCAGTGAACCATGGCGTCGAAGTTACCGCTCAGGTAGTTGCCGTACCACTCACCGGTGGTCACGCCCATGGCGTCGGCGTGGATGCCGTCGCTCTGGAGGGTTGCAGCAATGAGCTGTGAGTCTTCGGCGTAGTCAGAGTAGGCCGATGGGTCCTGCACCACGAAGTAGCACTCGGTGCCAACAGCAAGGCCGGTTGCCGACGCAGCGCCAGCGCCAACCTTGAAGTAGCCGTCGTTGCCCATGACGTAGCCCTTTGAGGTGAGGAAGCTCGACACGTGTGCCGAAGTCCAACCCATGAGGTTGCCGTAGTCATTCTTGTAGGTGCCCTGGTACGCAGCCTGTGAAGGCATCAGACCACTGTCGGACGTTGCTGGTGGCTCGTAGCCGGTTTCACCGATCGAGCTCAGCTGCGAACGGTTCATAGCCTGCGACACGGCATAGCGGAAGTTGGCGTCAGCCAAGCAGTCCTTGTTTGCGTCAGGAGCCTTTGAACCAACGTTCATCCACAACGTCACGGTTGAACCGGGAGCGTAGTAGTAGTGGTTGTGCTTGGGGTCCAGGTTCAGGTACGTGCTCTGAATCTGTGGGATGTCGTTACCGGCCCAGTCGAGCTGGTGCGCAGCAAGTGCTTCCGTAGCAGCCTGGTTGGAGGCAATGTACGGGATGTGCACTTCGGTCACGTATGGCTTGGTGCCCCAGAAGTACTTGTTGTAGGTGTACTTGATCACCGTTGAGCTGTAGCTCGTCGGGATGAACGGACCGTCACCAACGACTGCGGTGTTCGCAACCGTCTTGGTGGCGTCAGCCGCCGTCGAGAACTGGCTCGTTGGGAAAATCAAGGTGCTACCCAGAGCAACTTCGTTGGAGTACTGAGGCGTCGCGTACGTCAAAACAACGTTCTGACCTGAGGACGTCGCTGGTGAAGCCAGGGCAGGCAGACCGCCAACGTTCAACGCGGAAACCGTGTTGATGGTGTTGAAGGTTGCGGCAACCTGGGCAGCCGTCAGCGCCGAGCCGTTGCTCCACTTCGCACCGGAGCGGATGGTGAAGGTCACCGTCTTGCCACCGTTGCTGAAGGTCTCAGCAGTCGCCAACCATGGGTACCAGACGCCGGCCTTAAGCGAGTCGAACTGGATCAGTGGTTCGTACGACAGTGAGTTCAGAGCCATCTCGGTGGAGATGGAGCTCGTGTCAACTGGGTTGAAGTTGTTCGTGAACGTCACGCCAACATTGGTCTCTTCGGTGAGCACGGTTGGGTTAGCAACCGCAGCGCCACTGAGTCCCGCCGAAACACCGACGATGCCGAGCGACATGCTCGACAATGCGACGATGCTGGCAAGCATCTTCTTCTTCATTGTTTCCCCTTTTTAGTTGTAGCTGTTGCTACGTTTCCCCTCACGAACTCCGTGAGAGTTGATCGCTGGCTTTCGCCAACGAACCGTTGCGACAGAGTGTAGAAACTCCCTGTCACGTTCTATTACTAGCAGATTTCCTAGTGCTCGACTTTCTTTGAAATACTCACTGCCGCGCGCTGTTCATCAGTGGCCTGCAGCCAGCATCGCGACGAGTGTCCTTCAGCAATTTCCACCACTGGCGGCTGGTTGCCGTGGCAAATATCCATGGCCTGCGGGCAGCGCGGACTGAAGCGGCAACCGGCGTAGTTGAAGCCGGCCCCACCGGGGTCCTTGGACATCGATTCGTGGCTGGACTCGAGGTTCTCGGGGTCCGGCACCGATGACACCAGCAGCTGGGTGTAGGGGTGCACGGGCGCGTCAATGATGCTCATGTCACGGGCTCGTTCCACGATCTGACCGGCGTACATCACGACGGTCTCGTCCGCGATGTAGCGGGCCGAGGCGATGTCGTGAGTGATGTAGAGCATGGCGAGGTTGCGCGAGTCGCACAAGTCACGCAGCAGGTTCAACACACCTAAACGAACCGACACGTCCAACATCGAGATGGGTTCGTCCGCGAGCAGAATCTTCGGGTTCACCGCCAGGCCGCGCGCGATGTTGATGCGCTGGAGCTGGCCACCCGATAGTTCGTGGGGGTACCGGTCAAGGTACTGCTGTGGTGGCGTCAGTGACACGCTCTCGAGGACTTCGTGCGCCTTGGCGACGACGTCTTCTTTCTTCGTGCCGTGAATGACCAAGGGACGCTCAATGGCGTGCATGATCTTGTGCACCGGGTTGATCGACGCAAACGGGTCCTGCAGGATCAGCTGGACCTGTGCAGCGTACGCAAGCGTGCGTGGCGACTTGAGGTCAATCGTTTCACCGTTCAAGACCAACTCACCGCTGGTGGGTGGGTTGATGCGTGAGAGCATCCGAGACAGAACGGACTTGCCCGATCCACTCTCGCCCACGACGGCCAGAACGTGGCCCGCGCGCAGCTGGATGTTGACGTCATCGACGGCACGAACGAGGCGCTTCTTCGCGAAGAAACCGCCATCGCCTCGCACCAGGAAGTGACGGGTGAGGCCCTTGGCCTCCAGGAGCACTTGGCCCTTAACTACTTCGGTCATTGTGCACCACCCTTTGATGAAACGCTCTTCTTTGACAGTTCGACCGGTACCGCGGCGTTCGCCGAAGGCTCGTGCAACCAGCACGACACCAAACGGCCCGATTCGAGAGTGGACAACGGTGGCACCTTCGTGAAGCAGATGTCCATCGCGTAGGGGCACCGAGGACTAAAGGTGCAGCCCACGGGCAGCGCCTTCAAGTCGGGTGGTGAACCAGGAATACCCGTGAGCTCCTTGCGCTCACCGTGCAGCGGTGGGAAGGAGTTCATCAAGCCCAAGGTGTAGGGGTGACGTGGCGTGTTGTACAGCTCGGTAGCCACGGCACGCTCCACGATGTGACCGGCGTACATCACCATGATTTCGTCAGCCAGCTCCACCAGTAACGACAAGTCGTGGGTGATGAAGATCATCGCGAATCCCAACTTCTTGCGCAGCTCGTAGAGCTCCGACACGATTTCACGCTGGGTCACGACGTCAAGCGCCGTCGTTGGCTCGTCCATAATGACGAGCTCGGGCTCCAGGGCCAGGGCCATCGCGATCATCACGCGCTGACGCTGACCACCGGACAGTTCGTGGGGGAAGCGGTCGAGGCGGTCCTTGTTCAGGCCCACCATGCTCAACAGCTCAATCGAACGAGCCTTGCGCTGGTCCTTTGAGAGTGACTTGTCGTGCGTGCGCAGGATTTCGTCAAACTCACGGCCGATACGGCGCAGCGGGTTCAGGGCGCTCAAGGCGCTCTGCAGCACGATGGAGATGTGCGACCAGCGAATGGTGCGCATGTCTTCTTCGGAGGCCGCCAAGACGTCGAACGACGTCGAACCGCCGTCGGCAGTGGGGATGTTGAAGGTCACGTCGCCACCGGAGATGACGCCGGGTGCGCGCAGCAGGCGGGTCAGACCGTAGACGAGGGTCGACTTACCGGAGCCACTCTCACCAGCGACACCAAGAACCTTGGAGGCACCGAGAGTGAAGTTGACGTCGGTCACGGCGCGTACGGATGAAGCGCCGTAGCCGTAGTTCACGCTGAAGTCTTTGACTTCGAGAATGTTGCGCTGATCGGTCACTGTGCTTCTCCCTGAGTCGTCGTGGGTGTCGTCACGATTGGTGTGGCGAAGTGAAGGCCACGCTGGACGGGCGTGTAGCCAAGGCGTGGACGACGGGGCATGCCCTGCTTCTTGCGCTTGCGGGCGCTCAAGCCACCAGCACGCAGACGCGGGTTGATGAATTCGTCAATACCGAAGTTGATGAGGGCGAGGCTGGTACCCACCAGGGCAATAGCCACACCGGGAGGACCGAACCACCACCAGCAGTGGGCGAGGGCGGCGTTGTTGGACTGCGACCAGTACAAGATGGTGCCCCAGTTCCAGGTTGACACGCTGGTCAAACCGAGGAAGGCCAGGGTGGTGTACACACCGACCGAGTACAAGATGGTGAAGAGCAGTGACGAGGCCAAAATCGGCAAGAGGTTTGGCCCGATCTCGGCGAACATGATGCGGATGCGCTTTTCACCAATGATGCGTGAGGCCTCAACAAAGTCTCGGTCACGCAGTGACATGGTCTGGGCACGCAAGACACGCGCACCCCAGGCCCAGCCGGTGAGCGAGATAACAAAGCCAATGACCAGCGGGTTGGACTGCTCGCCCGAGGGCAGGTAGCTGTTGATCACGATCAGCAGCGGCAGACCAGGGATGGCCAAGAACACGTTCGAGAGCAAGGACAGGCCTTCGTCCGCACGACCACCGAGGTAGCCCGCGGCGACGCCAATCGTCACCGACAAGAAGGTGGCCACGATGCCGGCGAGGAAGCCCACGACCATCGTCGCGCGGCAACCGACCAGCACCTGTGACATCACGTCTTGACCCAGATACGTCGTACCGAACAAGTGCGTCCACGATGGGTGCAGGTTCGGAATGAAGTTGTTCGAGCTCGGGTTGTACGGCGCAATCCACGGGCCAATCACCGTCAAGACGATGAAGACAAGCAAGATGCCGACACCGATGAGTACCTTCGGTGACTTAGGAAGCTGAATTGATTTCATTAGTGGGCCATCGCAGTTCGGGTTCGAGGGTCAAGGATGTAGTACAGAACGTCAGCCAGAAGGTTGGCGCCCAGCACGGTGAAGGTAATGAGCAAGAAGATGCCCTGCAGTAGTGGGTAGTCCTCGTTGCCTACGGCCTGCACCAGCAAGTTGCCGACACCGGGGTAGTTGAAGATCTGCTCGACCAACAGCGCACCCGACACGAGCAGACCGATGGTCAACGCGAAGTTAGCGATCGAGGGCAAAATGGCGTTGCGCGCAGCGTGCCAAATGACGCGGCGGCGAGGCAAGCCCTTGGCGACGGCCATCAAGACAAAGTCTTCACCAACCGTCGTGATCATCATGTTGCGCATACCCAGCATCCAGCCGGCCAGCGAACTCAAGACGATCGACAAGGTCGGCAGTTCACCGTAGCGAATGACCGAGGCGATGAAGTCCCAGTGAAAGCCCGGGGTCAATGTGGGGTCGTAGGCGTCCATCAGTGGGAACCAGTTCAAAATACTGGCGAAGAACATAATCAGGACGGTGCCGAGGAAGTAGTACGGCACACTCTGCAAGAAGGTGGCGACAGGGATAATCGAGTCGAAGCGCGACCCACGGGTCCAGCCAAAGGCCACACCCAGTGCGGTACCAATCAAGAAGCTGAGGATGGTCGCGATACCGATCAGACCAATCGTCCACCAGACCTGCGATGACAGCACCTGGCCAACGGGGGCCGACAGGGTGATGGAGGTACCGAGGTTGCCGTGCAGCAGGTTGTCCAAGTACGTCAGGTAGAGCCTGAACGGAGATTCGTTCATGCCCTGACCGAACTGGAGCTTGATTGCTTCGATCATCTGTGGGGTCACGCGACCCTTCAGTCGACCGATCAACTGCACAATCGGGTCACCGGGCATCAAGCGCGGCAAGATGAAGTTAACGGTAATGGTGACCCACGCCGTCAACGCGTAGACGCCTAAGCGTCGCAGCAGATATTTCATAGGGTGGCCATCTCTCTCATCTGATTCATTTTCTTTCCTTCATTACATCCACACGATTCACGGGTGACGAGCTGGGTCGGCTGCGCAACCGCCTGCTTGGCGCGCTGCGGGTTGGCAAAGGCGTCGAGCAGCAGGTGCACGGCTTGCACGCCCATACCGATGGTGTCTTGACGCACCGTTGTCAATGGCGGGCTCATCAAAGCTGAAATTGGCGTGTCGTCAAACCCAGTAAAAATAAGGTCGTTCGGGATTTGTAGGCCCTTTTCCTTGGCAACGGTGATGGCACCAAAGGCCATCATGTCGTTGGCGCAGACGAACGCCTCGGGCAGAGGCGCGTCAATCGCCAAGCGTGCGAGCATCTGCTCGTGCCCACTGGCCTCGCTCCAGTCCCCGTTGAGAACATCAACTTCCGAGACCGTGCCGCCCAAGGCGGAGAACTGCTCGACGAAGGCGTCGCGGCGGTGTTCGGCGTCCGGACTACGGAGGCGACCGTTGATCAGGCCCGCACGAGTAACGCCGTGCGCTTGCACCAGGTGCGAGGCGATTTCGCGCATGGCTTCGTCGTTCGTTGAGTGCACCGTGTCGGCGTTGTCGAGTTCATCGTCGCCAGCGAGCACAACGAGGGGCAGGCGCTTGTCGAGGCGATCCACCACGTCGGGGGTGAAGACCGACTCCAGAGCGATGATGCCGTCGACCGTGGTCGCCATGCGCTGGAGTGCTTCCAACCGGCGCTCAAAGTTGTCTTCAACGAAGGAGATAAGGACGGAGTAGTTATTCGCCGAGGCTACGGTTTCAATGCCGCGCAGGACGTTGTCCATAAACAACATGCTTTCGCGCTCGATGCCGGGGACGTTGTCGATAACGAAGTCCTTGAGCAGGGCGAGGCCAATCACCATGTTTTTCCCCGACGACAGGCGCTGGGCCGTCGAATTGGGGATGTAGCCAAGCTCGGCAATGGCGCGCTCGACGCGCTCCTTGGTTGATGGGTCGAGGCGGGCCGATCCGTTGATGTGGCGAGAAATGGTGGCCACGGACACGTTGGCGAGGGCGGCAACGTCGTAAATGGTTGGACTTGTACTTGCCATCTACCCCCCCCAGGTGCAATTTGTCCTCACGAATGAGGTGTCCACTGTCGTGTAACCGCTTTCATTACTAGCACAACTGAAGAAAGGCAACAAATCAATTCGGTAGAAATTGGTGACAGTGGGGACTGACGAGGTGCAGTGCTGGCCCGCGGGCCACGCCTGCTTGAATATCTATGTGCACACAGTCCGCCGAGCCATTCTCGTTATTTCGTTGCTGGTTGCCCCGCTCCTCGTGCTCGTTTCGGCCGCCGAAGGGGCAAAAAAGCACTCGCACCAACCACCATGTGCCTTCAAAGTCGTCAAAACCTACTGCGTTGGCCCGGGACAGGACTTGCGACGTGATGACTTTTCTGGAGCGAACCTCTCGGGCATGAATCTGACCAAGGTCAACTTCGGTGGCGCCAACCTCACCGGCGCCAACCTGGCGCACGCCGTTCTCACCGGCGCCAACCTGCGCTACTCCAAGTTCGGGGGAGCCAATTTGACGGGTGTCAGCTCGGGCTCACTCCTCGGCACACCGTCAATCCTGCCGGCGCACTGGAACGTGATCGGTGGCTACCTTGTTGGCCCTGGTGCCCTCCTCAACGGCGCCGACTTCACTCGAGCCACGCTCGACGGCGTTGATCTCGCCGGTACGTCTCTAACGGGAGCAACACTCACGGGGGTCATCTCGGGCGGCATCATTGGGACGCCCGCATCGTTGCCACCGCGCTGGCAGGTCGTGCACGGCTATCTCGTCGGTCCCGGGGCGAACCTCGAAAACTCTGACCTGCAGGGCGCCAATTTGGCGAAGTGCGACCTGACGGGGGCCTCGCTGAAGAGTGCCCAACTTCGCGGCGCAAACCTCGCGACCACCACCTTGACGGACGTCGCCTCTGGCAACCTCGTCGGCACCCCATCGGCACTCCCCCCAACCTGGCAACTCGTCAATGGCTATCTCATCGGACCAGGGGCCAACCTCGCTGGGGCCAACCTCGCGGGGTCTACTTTCACCAACGTCAATCTCGCGGGAGCAGTTCTCGCGGGTGCCATCCTCACCAACGTCGCGTCGAGCGGGGTGCACGGCACGCCAGTGAGCCTGCCGTCGAACTGGACGCTCTCGAACGGATATCTCCTCGGACCTCGGGCCAACTTGTCGAACGACAACTTGACCGGCATCACGTTGACCGGCGTCGATCTCGCAGGGGCCAATCTCAACGCGGTGACGTCGGGCAACATTGTCGGCACCCCCGCCCAACTCCCGACCAACTGGGTCGCCGAAGGGGGCTTCCTCCTCGGCCCCACCGCCAACCTGACCGGTGCGAACCTGTCCCTCTTTGACTTGAGCAACATCAATCTCTCGAGCGCCACGTTGACCAACGCCACGTTACGTTCGGCCACCGTGACCGGCACCAACTTTTCCGGCGCCGTGCTCACCGGCGTCTCCTCGGGCGACCTCGTCGGCACGCCCGCTCGCCTCCCCGCGTTGTGGACCGCCGTCGACGGTTACCTCGTTGGCCCGAAGGCCAACCTCACCAACGCCACGTTGAACGCCACACCTTCGATGACGGGCATTGACGTCGCGCACGCCAACCTCACGGGCGCTGACTTCACTGGTGTGGACCTCGACGGTGTGGACTTCACCGGCGCGACGATCGTCTCCACCAACTTCACCAACGCCAATCTGGTCTCGGCGAACTTAAAGGGCACCACGGTGTCGGGAGCCAACTTCACTGGAGCCAATTTGATTGGCGTGACCTCCGGCAATGTCTCGGGCACCACGACACTGCCCGCGCAGTGGACATTGGCCAACGGCTACTTCATTGGACCGGGCGCCAACCTCACCGGGGCCAACCTGCACAACGTGTCGCTCACTGGAACCAGTCTCGCCGACACGAACTTAAGCGGCGTGAGCTCGGGGGGTCTCACGGGTACCACCGGCGTGGCGCTACCCGCCCACTGGACAGTCATCGGTGGCTATCTCATCGGACCAAGTGCAAACCTCACCAACGCAACCTTGACCGGACTCAACTTGGCCACCGCCATCTTGACCGGCGTGGTCTCCGGTGGCATCACGGCGGGACCCACGGCTCTGCCACCACGGTGGAGCTTGGTGAGCGGCTACCTCATTGGACCAGGGGCCAACCTGACCGGTGCCGGACTGGCGAGCGCCACACTGACCGGCGTCTCATCCGGCGGGCTCATCGGCACGCCGGCGAGTCTCCCCGCCAACTGGGAACTTCTCGGTGGCTACCTCATCGGACCAGGTGCCAACCTCGCCACCGCGTCGTTAAGTCAGTTTGATCTGGCGGGGCTGAACCTCACCGGCACCAACTTCACGGGGGCGACGCTCAACGAAGCCGACTTGGTGGGTGCCAATCTGACCAACGCCAATCTCACGAACGCCGTCGTGACGGTGGCTGACTTGGTCAACGCCACCCTCGCCGGCGCCACCTTGAATGGAGCACTCTTTACCGGAGCCTCGACGTCCGGCGTCACCTTCTCACCAACGACGATCTGCACCAACAACGCCACCTACGCCGTAGCCGGCGCGACCTGTTTGGCGCCACCGGCCTAACTGGAGCGGCGCGTTAGACGAGCGTCTCGCGGAAGAAGTCCACAATCAACGACGTCATGTGCTCGGCCACGACAGGGTCTGACGGCATGTGCGTCACGCCCGAGAAGCCGATGACGCGGTGGGCCTTCCCTGCCGCCAACAGTGCGTCCGAGAGTTGCTGGGTGTGAGCGAAGAGGACGTTGTCGTCGAGATAGCCGTGCAGAAACAACAGCGGCCGTTCGAGTTGTGGCGCCATTGCCACGAGGTTGGCCTCGCGATAGGCAGCGACCTCGTCATCGGGGTGACCGAGATAACGCTCGGTGTAGCCCGTGTCGTACCAGGCCCAGTCCGTGACGGGTGCGCCGGCCACGGCAGCGTGGAACCGGTCTGGACGTTCGAGCACGCAGCGTGCCGCCAGGTAACCACCGAAGCTCCACCCGCGCACACCGACACGCGTGGCGTCGAGACGGTCACCGAACTCGGCGAGGGCACCATCGAGCGCAGTGACTTGGTCGATCACGGCCCACTCACCAAGTCGGGCGACAACGGAGCGGTCCCAGGCCGGACCACGACCGCCGGTACCACGACCGTCGGCGACAATCACGCAGAAGCCCTGATCCGCCAAGTACTGGTCTTCGGCGTAGGCGCGGCCAGCACCGATGACTCGCTGGTGGTGCGGCCCACCGTAGGGCGACATGATGATCGGCAATGTGCCGGGCCACGCCTCGGGTGCACTGGGAAAGAGAATGGCCACGGCCAACGCGTCGGGACCATAGGTACGTAGGTGCACCTCCGGTGCGACCGGTGGTGTGGCCGCCAGCGGCGTGGTGGCGAATGAGGGAATCACCACAAGCTCTCGGTCGGGAGCGGTGACGACATAGGTCGTTTCCACTGATGCGATGTCCATCAAGACGCTGACCTTGAGACCGCCAACGCGACCGTCCACGGTGCGCGTGATGGACGCTTCAGAACCGGCCACCTCACTCGTGCCATCAAAGGCCACGCGGGCGGACACGGTCGAAGTGGCGTCACTCGATCCAACGACGAGGAGCGCGTCATCGGTGATGTCAACCACGGTGGCCACCTGAAAACCGACGGGGGTAAAGGGGTGTGCGTCGCCGTCCCGCACGACGGCCACGCGATACGTGTCCGCCTCGGTGTCGACGAACGCCACCAACAGACGACCATCCGGCGTGAAGGCCGGCAGGCCTCCAATCCACTCGAGGAAGGACTCGTTGTGGTCACGGTAGAGCTCGGTGAAGAGGCCGGTGGTGGTGTCGATGAGACCCACGACTTGATCGCGGTGCGACCGCGCCATCATGGTCACCAGAAGGCCGGCCTCCGTGGGCCAGGACACCGTCACGAGGTACTCGTACGCCGCTGTGTCAATGGCGGCCTGTGCCGTCGTACCGTCAACGTGCCAGAAGTGCAGAGCAATGGCCGGGTTGCGCGTGCCGGCCTTGGGGTACTGGCGCGAGGTGGGCGTGACGCGCGGGTCCTTGGGGTCGGCGATCCAGATGGTTTCCAATGCCGAGTTATCAGCCGTTTCGTAAGCCAAGGTCTGGCCATCGGGTGACCACCAGTGTCCCCGGAAGCGCTCGAGCTCTTCGGCGGCCACGTAGTTGGCAAGACCAACGGTCCAGTGCTCGGGTACCGCACACACGGTGGTCACGTCCGCCGTGGCAATGGTCACCACGCGCAGTTCGTTCCCCACCACGTAGGCGATGCGCTGTCCCGTGGGGTCGATGCGGGGATCAATGGCCCCCTCGATGTCCCCGATGTGGCGTGGGGGCGTCGCCCCACTGGCGTCGGCCACGTAGAGCGCGCCCGCCAGGGCGAAGGTCACCAGCGTGCCGGTGGCGTCGAGGCTGAAGGCGGTAATGCCGGCGGCCGATTCACGCATGCGTTCACGACGCTGGCGCTCCGCCTCGGGGATATCGGTGGTGTCACTGACGAGCGAGCCCACGTCAACGACGAGACGCTCCGACGCGCCCTCGGCGTCGAGGTCAATCGCCCACAGGTGCAGGACTCGGTCGGTGGCGGCGGCGGTGCGCAAGAAGTAGACCGTCTCGCCCGATGGGGCCACGACAAAACTGCGTGGCGCCCCCGAGCTGAAGCGGTTCGTGACCGCGTTGAGCGCGGGAAAGGAGAGGGCCAGAGAATCATTCGTCATAGGGATATGGCTTAGCACCCTCGCTCCCTTGACGCCATCATCACTGCACTTTCGAGTGAAACCGGTAGAACGGAACGGTGACCACTATTTCGCTCGCCGTAACTATTCCTGCTCCCCTCGACGAGGTCTGGGAAGAACTTCGCCACATCGATCGCCACACGACCTGGATGAACGATGCGGTGGCCCTCACCTTTCTCTCCGAGCAGCGCGAAGGCGTCGGCACCTCGTTTCGGTGCAAGACCAAAGTGGGACCCTTCGTCACCGACGACATCATGCGTATTACGACCTGGGTCGACCAGCGTGAGATGGGCGTACGCCACGAAGGACTCATCACCGGTGAAGGTGCTTTCGTCCTCGAAGGCCACGATGGCGCCACGACACTTCGCTGGACCGAAACCTTGGTGTTCCCCTGGTGGGCCGGTGCGGGGCTCGGTGCCTGGTTCGCTGCACCCATCTTGCGCGTGATCTGGAAGAAGAACCTCGCAAACTTCGCTGCGCCGTGGGGACACATTTCTCCTAAGTAACTCTTTACAGGGACCCCCGTCCATGTAATACTTTTCCTTCTGTCTTTTTCGGAGCGGTAACCCCTGCGTCACACTCCGGCAAAACAGAGAACGTAGTTTTTGTCCAACCCATCGACCACAGGCTGATAACCCCACAACCCACCCCTTGAGCGCACGCACGCAACCGACGCTCCCCATAGAGAGGACCCCGTGTTGAATACGTTCGACGAACTCGAATCCAACGTGCGCTACTACTGCCGCCGCTGGCCCGCCGTCTTTAGTCACTCGCAAGGAGCCTTCATCACTGATGAAGCGGGAACGCAGTACCTGGACTTCTTCGCCGGCGCCGGGGCACTGTCCTATGGGCACAACAACCCCGTCTTCGTGGATATCGCCATCGAGCACCTGCGCTCGAACAAGTTGCTGCACAGCCTCGACACCTTCACCGCCGAGAAGCGCACCTTCCTCGAAACGGTCCAGGAAGTCCTCCTCGCCCCGCGACAGTTGGACATGGTGGTCCAGACGGTGGGACCGACCGGTGCCACGGCCGTTGAGGCCGCCCTGCAACTCGCCCACCGCCTGACCGGTCGCCGCGGCGTCATTGGCTACGCGGGTGGCTACCACGGCATGAGCTTGCGCGCCGCGTCGGTGTCGGAGTCCATGGCGCCTCGCGAAGTCGTGGCCCACGTTGGTGACTTCATCGCCCTGCCCTTCGTTGAGCACTGCAGCGACAACGACCTCGAGCTGCTCGAAACGGCCGTGCAGAGCACCGTCAATGGCCAGGGCATCGGCGCCATTTTGATTGAGCCCACCCAGGGTGAAGGTGGCTGCCGCCCCTTCGACCCGGCCTACCTCGCCGCCGTTCGTGAGATCGCTTCGCGCCACGACGTTCTCGTGATTGCCGATGAGATTCAAGCCGGTGTGGGCCGCACTGGCCCCTTCTTCTCCTTCGAAGGTTCCGCGCTCGACCCCGACATCGTGACGGTGTCGAAGTCGATCTCTGGACTGGGGCTGCCCATGGCGCTGTTGCTGGTGCGCTCGTCGCTCGACACCTGGCGCCCCGGTGAGTTCTCGGGCACCTTCCGCGGCAACAACCTCGCCTTCGCGACATCGGCCGCCATGCTCTCGACCTACTGGCGTGACGACGCGTTCCAGAAGAACACCGAGCGTCAGGGTGCCATCGTTCGCGAGGCCTTGACGATGATGGTCGAAAACTTCGGCCCCACTTCTTTCAAGGTCCAGTCCAGTGGCATGTTGGCCGGCTTGAACACCTTCGACACTGACCTGTCGGAGAAGATCTCCCAGGCCGCCTTCCGTCGCAACCTCATCGTCGAGGTCTGCGGTCGCGGTGACACCATCGTGAAGCTGCTGCCCACCTTGATCATGGATGACGCCACGCTCACCGACGGACTCACGCGCCTCTACGACGCCGTTGACGAAGTGTGCAGCGCCCAGTGACCTGGGCTGACTACTTCGCCACCACCGACGACGACGGTCGCGCTCGACTGACGCACGCTGCCGTCGCGGCGATTGCCTCTTTGGAACAGCATCTCGATGCGCCACGTTCCGACGTCGCACCGATCGCCCTGCACGACCTGGCGGCCACCATCGACATCTGCCCGCCGAAGGGCACTGCCTTGGCGCAGGTCCTGTCCGAACTCGGCGCAACAGTGTGGGCCAACGGGGTGGTGCCGACGAACCCCTTGACTATCGCCCACCTGCACCCACCGACCACGGTGTCGGCCGTCGTGACTGAGATGGCAATTGCCACGACCAATCAGTCCATGGACTCCTGGGACCAGGCCCCAATGGCTACCGCCCTCGAACTGCACCTCATGTCCTGGCTCGGGGCGCAGATCGGACTTCCCGACTCGGCCACCGGTGTGATGACCTCGGGAGGCACCGCGTCGAACGTCCTCGGCGTCACGTTGGCCCGCTCCTTCGCGGCCGCCAAGCTCGACGTTGATGTGCTGAAGACGGGGCTTCCACCTCAGGCGCAGCACTGGGCCATCCTCTGCTCCGACCAGGCCCACTTCTCCATTCAGCGGGCCGCGGCCCAGCTCGGCTTAGGCCGTGACTGCGTCCTCACGGTGCCAACAACACCGGCCGGCGTCATGGACATCGACCAACTGGACGAAACGATTCGTCACGCCACCGAGGCTGGACGAATCATCATCGCCATCGTCGGCACCGCGGGCACCACGGACCTGGGCGCCATTGATGACCTCGCGGCCATCGCCCAACGGGCGCGTGCCGTGGATGCGTGGTTTCACGTTGACGGTGCCGTCGCCGGCGCCTTCGTCATGTCACCGACCCATCGACACCGCCTCCGGGGCATCGAACAGGCCGACTCCGTCACCATCGACTTTCACAAGCTCTGGTGGCAGCCCTTCAACGCCAGTGCGCTCGTGGTCGGCGATGGCGAGCGCTTCAATCTGCTGCGCGTGAAGTCCAACTACCTCGACCGGGGTGATGAACTCGACGGCATGGTCAACCTGGTGGGTCGCTCACTGGACACCTCTCGACGCTTCGATGCCGCCAAGGTGGTGGCCTCACTGCGCACCATCGGCCGTAATGACTTTGGCGCCATGCTCGATCACCTCGTCGACCTCGCGACCTACTGCGGCGAGGCCGTCACGGCACATCCCGTCTTCTCTCTCGTCGCACCGATTCACGGCGTCACCTGTGTGTTCGATGCCCCCGACTACGACGAAGACGCATTGCGTGCGGTGCAGCAGCGCCTCTTGGTGCGCGGTGAAGCCATTCTGGGCCGCACCGTTATCAAGGGTCGCCCGGCTCTCAAGTGCACCTTCATGAATCCCCTCGCGACCACGCTCGACGTCGATCACGTGCTGGCGCTCATCGCCCGCGAACTCCCCCTCACCGTCGCCTGACGCCAGTGGTCGCCCTGCGGGCGTTGATGCGCCCTCACTAACATTGGGGCGTGCTGGAACCCAAGGTCATTCTGTATTACGGCTTCACGCCACTGGCCGATCCTGAGGCGATTCGCCTGTGGCAACACACGCTGTGCGAGTCGCTCAACTTAAAGGGCCGCATCCTTCTTTCGACCCACGGCATTAACGGCACCGTGGGCGGCGCCATGAAGGACGTGAAGCGCTACGTGCGCGCCACCAAGTCCTACCCCGGCTTTCGCAACCTCGACGTGAAGTGGTCCGACGGCACCGGCGAGGACTTCCCGCGACTGCGCGTGCGTGTCCGTGACGAGATCGTCTCCTTCGGTGCCCCTGATGACCTGCGGGTCGACGAGAACGGCGTGGTGGGTGGCGGCGAGCGCCTCACCCCCGCGCAACTGCACGAGCTCGTCGAGGCCAAGGGTGACGACGTCGTGTTCTTCGACGGCCGCAACGCCTTCGAGGCCGCCATCGGCCGCTTCAAGGACGCCATCGTCCCTGACGTCGAAACCACCCGCGACTTCGTCGCCGAACTCGACTCGGGTAAGTACGACGATCTCAAGGGTCGGCCCGTCGTGACGTACTGCACCGGCGGGGTGCGCTGCGAAGTGCTCAGCGCCCTCATGAAGCAGCGGGGATTCTCCGAGGTCTACCAACTCGAAGGTGGCATCGTCCGCTACGGCGAGGCCTACGGCAACAAGGGCCTCTGGCAGGGCTCGCTCTACATCTTTGATGAACGCATGAACCAGGAGTTCGGCGAAGACATCACCGTGTTGGGCGTGTGCGAGGGGTGCGGTGCACCAACCAGCACGTACGTCAACTGCGAGAACTTGGCCTGTCGCGCCCTCACCTTGCTGTGCGCGACGTGTGCCGCGGGTACCGCGCCGACCTGTGGACCGTCGCACGCCAGCGCGCCACGCTCGAAGTCAAAACAAACGAACTAGAGCACCTTCGACAAGAAGCCCTGCAGGCGCTCGGACTTTGGATTGACCAAGATCTCGCGCGGGTTCCCTGACTCTTCGATGACACCAGCGTCGAGGAAGTAGACCGAGTCGGCCACCTCGCGGGCAAAGCCCATCTCGTGGGTCACCACCACCATGGTCATGCCACTGGTGGCCAGGTCCTTCATCACGTCGAGCACCTCACCCACCAGTTCGGGGTCGAGGGCCGAGGTGGGCTCGTCAAAGAGCATGAGCTTGGGCTCCATGGCCAACGCGCGGGCGATTGCGACGCGCTGTTGCTGCCCGCCACTGAGCTGACTGGGGTAGTGATTGGCCTTGGCGCCGAGACCGACGCGCTCGAGCAGTTCGTGGGCCCGCGTTGTGGCGTCGGCCTGACTACGACCCTTGACCTTGACCTGACCAATCGTGATGTTCTCTACCGCCGTGAAGTGCGGGAAGAGGTTGAAGCGCTGAAAGACCATGCCGATGGCGGCGCGGTCGTCACAGAGTTCGCGCTCGGAGCGCTCGTAGAGTTTCCCGTTGCGCAACGAGTAGCCCACCAACTCTCCGTCGATGCGCAGTTCACCGGCGTCGTGCTTCTCTAACTGGTTCATGCAGCGCAGCAGCGTGGACTTGCCCGATCCCGACGGACCAATAAGACAGGTCACCTCACCCCGGCCGACCGTGAGGTCAACGGACTTGAGAACTTCGTTGGCACCGTAGGACTTGCGGACGCCAACGGCGTGCACCATGGGCGTCGTCATCGGGCACTCCATCGGTACTGAGTCAGCTGCGACAGGTCACGTCGCATGCGCTGCAGTGGCGTCGGTGGCACGGTGCGCAGGGCACCCTTGGCGTAGTGACGCTCAAGGTAGAACTGCCCAATCGAGAGCACCGTCGTCACGGCCAAGTACCACAGCGAGGCCACAATCAGCAGCGGCATGATCTGATAGGTGCGGGCCGAGATGTTGTCGGTTTGATAGAGCAGCTCGGGCAGACCAATGGCCGAGGCAATCGACGTTGTCTTCAACATGGAGATGACTTCGTTGCCCGAGGGCGGGATGATGACGCGCATGGCCTGGGGCACGATGATGTAGCGCAGGGACTGCAGGCGCGTCATGCCAATGGCCTTGGCCGCCTCGAGCTGACCTTCGTCGACCGACAACAGACCACTGCGGGCGATTTCGGAGAAGTAGGCGGCCTCATTCAGGCCAAAGCCGATGATGGCGGCGCGAATCACCGTGAAAATCAAGTTCGATGAAATCGTCGCGACGTGCCAGGAGTTCATGAAGGGCACGCCGAGGGTAAACGACTGATACAGAATCGAGATGTTGAACCAGAACAGCAACTGCACGTACACCGGCGTGCCGCGGAAGAACCAGGTGTAGAGCCAGGCAATGCCGGTCATCAACCGGTTGGTCGACATGCGCATGATGGCGAGCACCATGCCCAGCACGAAGCCGATGATCATTGACGTGACGGTCACGAACAAGGTGAGTTCGACACCCTGGATGACGAACTTGTCCGTCACATACTGGAACACCACGTTCCAGCCAAAGCGCCACTGGAAGGCGGGACCACAGACCTTCGTTGCGCCATGCTGGTGACACACCGACGCTCCCGAAGGAATCTTCGAGAACAGGGTGTGCACCAGCATGGCCACGAGGACCATGGCGACGAACGACGAGACCCAACGCCACGGGTGGCGCAGTGGGACTACCACCGGCTCGTCGTCGGGCGGCACGCGATCAGCCGAAACTACGCCGTGGCGCCGTTGAGGACAACCTGGGCGGCCGTGATGTCACCGCTGGTGGCACCGTAACTACTCATGATGCTCCGGTACACGCCGTTGGCGATCAAGGTCTTGATGGCGGCCTGAATGGCCTTGGCCAGAGCCAGACCCTGGGTCGTCTTTGGCGTAGCGATGCCGTACGGGGCAACGTTCACGGGGCTACCGGCGAGCTTGAAGACACCGTTGGTCGAGGTCACGATGTAACCAGCGATCTGCGAGTCAGCGAAACCAGCAACGGCGTGGCCCGAGGAGACGGCGGCGTTGGCCTCGGTCTGCGTGGGGTACGAGCTCACGGTGACTTTCTTGCCACCGGTGCACGTGACGGCCTGGGCGTCGGTCTGCTCCACGGTGCCGGTCTCGACGGCGATGGTCTGGCCACAGAATGACTGCAGGCCGGTGAACTTGTAGGTCGAGTTGGCCTTGACGTACACGCCTTCGCCGGCCTTGAAGTAGTCAACGAAGTTGACCTGCTTCTCGCGCGTCTTGTTGTCGGTGAACGACGAGTTACCAACGTTGTACTTGCCGTCGGTAATACCGACGATGATGTTGTCGAAGGTGACGTTGTTCTCGTTGACCTTGACGCCCAGCGTCGTGGCGACAGCCTTGATGAGGTCGACGTCGAAGCCGACCATGGTGTTGCCGTTCATCGACTCGTCGGGGGCGTAGGTCGCGTCAGTGGCGATCTGCCAGGTCACGTTCTTCAGAGCCGATGGCACCAGAGCGGCGTCCGTAGCGTTCAGGCTGGCCTTTGGCGCAGCGGCGCTTGACGTCAGCGACGTCGCCAGCACCATGGTGGAAGCTGCGAGCGCGGCTCCAGCAATTCGGGTAAATGAAATGCGGTTCATGGGAATCTCCTCATTGGTGTGCGACGACTTTGGCGTCGAGTGAATGATAGTTCGGTACCTTACGCAACTGCCACATAACGGTGACGGCTTCGTGAACCGCGCACGTGGCGTTCCCTAGAGTCCAGCAATCTTTCCAATGGCGCTAGCGGACAAAACTGCGTTGGGAATCTTCACCAGGCCCGTCTCAGTTTCCACGGTCACGTAGGTCAGACCAATGGCTCGAACGGTGCACTGGAGGGTGCCCAGGGTGCCCGAACGAATAATGATGCTGTCGCCCACGTTGAAGGCCCGGCCCAAGAGCAAAACGAGGGAGGCGAATATGTTGGCCAAACTCTGCTGGGCAGCGATACCGAGCACGACCGACACCACCCCCGCGCCGATCAACAAGCGCTGCCAGGAGACACCGGCCAGCGCCAGTGAACTAATGAGCAAGACGACGTAGCCCACGCCAGTTAATACGAAGCGAACAATCGCGCCGGCCGCCAGTATGGTGCGACGCGTGACGGCCTGCCCGACAGCCTGCGCGGTCCAGCGGACCGCGCCACTTCCCGCCACAATGAAGGCCACCAGAGATACCCACCGGCCCACACTGGTGGCCGGGGCGCCAAAGTGGCGCAGGTGCGCCGCCAGCGCGGCGGCCACAATCGTCACGATGAGGGCGCCCAGCGAGCGAAAAACGGTGGTGAAGGACATGCTCACAAACCTACATCGGGGATAGATAGGACTCATCACGCCGCACCTCTTTCGCATCAGGGGTGCAGCGTGGATACTTAGAGGAGACCTTAAGGAGAACCATGTCCGGTACCGCCAAGATTGTTGTGTGTGAAGGAGACCAGACGGGCCAAGAACTGCTCGTCCAGTCCTTGCGCGTCATGCGCCCCGAGTTGCTCGGCGTCGACCTCGAGCTCGTCCACTACGACCTCTCGCTCACGAACCGTATCGCGACGAACAACGACGTTGTCCGCGAGGCCGCCGCCGCCATGCGTGAGGCCGGCCTGGGTCTGAAGGCCGCCACCATCACCCCACCCGAGCGCGGCTCGGTCGGCTCACCGAACAGACTCCTTCGCGAAGGCATCGACGGATCAGTCATCGTGCGCACCGGCCGTCGCATTCCTGGTGTCGCCCCCGTGGTCGCCATCAACCGCCCCATCGTGGTGATTCGCATGGCCGTCGGTGACGCCTACGGCGCCCAAGAGGGACGCGAAGGCGACGAGGGCTCCTTTACCGAAGTCGCGTGGCGCACCGAGCGCATCGAGCGCTCCATCTGCCGCTTCGTCGCCGAGTACGCCTTCCAGGTGGCGGCCCACGACGAAGGTGTCGTCTACGGCGGCCCCAAGTGGACCGTCTCGCCCACCTACGAAGGCATGCTGAAGGAAGAAATGGACGCCGCCGCGAGCCGCTGGCCCGCAGTGCCGTACCAGCCCACGTTGATCGACGCCGCCTACGCAGGCCTCTTGACCGACCCGCACGACCGCACCCTGGTTATCCCGGCGCTGAACCGTGACGGTGACTGCTTGAGCGACATGGTGCTCGCCATGTTCGGTTCCATCGCGGGCGCCGAGTCGGTCTTATTGTCGCTCGACGAAAACTTGAAGCCTCGCGTCGCCATGGCCGAAGCGCCACACGGCACGGCACCATCACTCGAAGGCAAGAACGTCGCCAACCCGATGGCCATGTTGCTGGCGCAGGCCGCCCTGCTCGACCAGGCCGCCCTCCGATACGAGGACCCCACCTACCGCATCGCCGGTCAGCGTTTGCGCGCCGCCACCTTGGAAGGTGCCGCCGCCGGCATTCGCACGTTTGACCTCGGTGGCGAGTACTCCACCAGCGCCGTCATTGACGACGTCATCGAGCGCCTCACGGCGTCTCGCTGAACGGCGTCATAGTAAGTTGAGGCCTAGGCCACTACGAATTGAGGCACTTATGAAGGCTCGCATCACGTCAGCAGTATCGTTGCTCGTCGTTGCGTCACTCGCGCTTTCCGCCTGTGGCGCCAGCGTCAAGCAGACGTTGCGCTCAGCCCTCGATTCCGTGGGGGCCCAGTCCACGGTGCAGATGCACCTCACCGCATCAGTCAGCGCGACGGGTGCCGGTGCCTCGTCGGTGGCGACCTACCAGTCAATTCTCGCCAAGCTCTCCTACGACGTCCACGAGCAGAGTGCCAATGGTGATGCGATCGCCGACGCCGCGGGCAAGGTCAACTCCGACATCACCGTGAACGTCAGCGGCACCCCACTGGTGCACCTGATTGAAATCAACAACACGATCTACGTGAAAATCGACTTCACCGCGTTGTCGGCCTTCCCGCAGATTGGCTCCTCACTCTCGAGCCAGCTCCCCGCCGCGCAGTTGACCTTCGGCAACCGTTGGTTCGAGGTGCCCAGTTCACTGGTGCTCTCCTACCTCTCGGCCAGCCAGAAGTCCACGGCCGACAGTGCTGGCCAGTCGGACATCGAAACCAAGTTGCTCGATGCCGTGGTCAAGGTCATCGAATCCAACCCCTACACCGCCACGTCGAACGGTTTTGAACAGACCGGCACCCTCGACTCACTCGCGGCCGGCCTCGCGCCAGCGATTGCGGCGCTCGAGCACCAAAAGGCCACCACCGTGGGCCACACCCCCGGCACCTACCACGTCGCTCTGGGCCTTGATGGCAGCGTCGCGACGTCGGGGACTATCGGGATCACCGCCCCCAACGGTGGCTCCGACATGAGCGTCTCGCTCACCGCCACCATCTCGCACAACGACATAGCCGTGACCGCACCGGCCAACCCCACCGTGATTACCCCGGCGCTGCTCAAGAGCCTTGGAGCGGGCGGCCTCTAAGGCGCCAATGGTCGATTTCGACCCAGCCACGCCGAGTGGCTAGACTAGTAATTCGCGTCTCAAAGTCTCGGCTTTGGGAACACCGAGGACCTGTGGTGCAGCTCGGAGTGCACGCCGCCCTGTCAAGGCGGAGGTCGCGGGTTCAAATCCCGTCAGGTCCGCTCGGAACCCCGAAAGGGGGAACGAGATGGTCGAGTAGCTCAGTTGGTAGAGCACACGCCTGAAAAGCGTGGGGTCACCGGATCGACGCCGGTCTCGACCACTCAAACAAATCCCCGTAGCGCTCGCGCTGCGGGGATTTGTGCTTTCTCGTGCCTAGGCGCCCTCGTAGGGGAAGCCGAGGTCGGGTGCGCTGAAGAGAGCGTCGAACGTCCAACCTTCTTCGGCCGCCATCGCGGCCGCGGTCCCACCGCGGTCAACGACGGCGAGCAGCAGGACAACTTCGGCACCAAAGTCGCGCACCACCTTGGCGGCCTCGAGCAGACTCGTGCCGCGCGTGACGGTGTCTTCGGTGATGATGACCTTGTCGCCAGGCACGAGTGATCCGGCGATGCGTCCACCGGCGCCGTGGTCCTTCACTTCCTTGCGCACCGAGAAGGCGCGCAGCGCACGGCCGTGCGTGGCGGCAACACCGGCGGTGATGAACGTCACGCCGTCGGCACCCATGGTGAGTCCACCAATCGCGGTGACCTCGGTCGGCATGCGCTCGAGTACCAACTCGGCAACGTCGAGCATGGACTCCGGCGCGCAGATGGTCTGCTTGGAGTCGATAAACCACGTGGACTTGCGACCGGACTTCAAGGTGAAGTCGCCACGCCGCACGGAGAAGTCCAGCAAGTGTTGCCGCACACGTTCACGGGAGTCACTCATGACAGCACCACCTTTCCTGCACCGGCCTGCACCTGGCCAACCACCGTCGCGGTGATCCCCGCGTCACTGGCGGCCACCAGAGCGGCCTCCACCACGCCGGGCGCCACGGCAAGGACCATACCCAAACCACAGTTGAAAACACGAACCATCTCGTCGGCGCTGACCTGGCCGCGACGCTGAATCTCAAAGAAGATCTCGGGGGTCTCGAATGAGTCCATGGCGATATGGGCGTCGAGGTGGTCGGGCAACACGCGCACCACGTTGCCGACAATGCCGCCACCGGTGATGTGCGCGGCGGCGTGAATGTCGGGGCCGAACGTCTTCACGAGTGCATTAACAGCGGGGGTGTAGATGACGCAGGGGCGCAGCAACTCATCAGCCAGGGTCACCGTGGCACCCTCCCACGCCGGCTCCGCCAGCGTGGCCTCGGTCGGGGCCAACACGGCCCGCGCCAAGGTATAGCCATTAGAACGCAGTCCCGGTGAGGCGAAGCCAATGAGGACATCGCCCTCTTGCACGCGATCTGGACCGAGCTCACGACCTTGCTCCACCACGCCGACAACAAAACCGGCGACGTCGAGATCGTCGGGCTTCATCACGCCACCGTGCTCGGCAGTTTCACCACCCAGCAACGCCGTGTTGGCGAGGCGACATCCCGTCGCGATACCGGCGACCAACTCTTCGAGTCGCGATGGATCAAGGTGACCCACGGCCACGTAGTCGAGCATGAAGAGTGGCTCCGCGCCGAGGCAGGCGAGGTCGTCGACCAGCATGGCGACCAAGTCGATACCGACGGTGTCGTAGCGGTTCGCCAAGCGAGCCACTTCCAGCTTGGTGCCCACGCCGTCGGCCGAGGCCACGAGCACGGGATTGGTGTAGTTCTTGGTCTGCAGGGCGAAGAGGCCACCGAAGCCACCAATGCCCCCGAGCACTTCGGGACGATTCGTCGAGGCCACGTGGGCCTTGATGCGCTCAACGGCCTCGTCACCGGCCTCAATCGAGACGCCGGCGTCGGCGTAGGTGGCGCCACCGGCGCCAATGTCGAGCAGGCGGCTCACCAGCGTGCTCCCGCACTAATCGCCACGGGTACCGGCGCCGGGTAGTTGCCGGTGAGGCAGGCGTCGCAGCACTCGTCGGTCAGGCCGATGGCCGTGCGCAAGTTGTCGAGCGACAGGAACTCGAGACTGTCGGAACCAATGAACGCATTCATCTCCGCCAGCGTGTGCTGGGCGGCCAACAAGTCGTCCCGGTTCGGGGTGTCGATACCAAAGAAGCAGGGCCACTGAAAGGGCGGCGACGAGATGCGCAGGTGCACCTCAGCCGCGCCGGCCTCGCGCAACATGCGCACCAGGGCCTGGGTCGTGGTGCCACGAACGATGGAGTCGTCCACCACGATGAGACGCTGGCCGTCGATGTTCTCGCGCAGGGGGTTGAGTTTGCGGCGTACCGAGGCGGCGCGCTTGTTCTGATCGGGCGAGATGAAGGTGCGACCGATGTACCGGTTCTTCACCAGGCCGTAGCCAAAGGGAATCCCCGAGGCCTTGGCGTAGCCCTCGGCGGCGGGGATACCCGAGTCGGGCACGCCCATCACGAGGTCGGCCTCGACCGGTGACTCCTGGGCGAGGAGTTCGCCCATGTGGCGACGCGCGGTGTGCACCTGGTGTCCCATCAGGTAGGTGTCGGGACGAGCGAAGTACACGAACTCGAAGATGCACAGCTTCGTTGGTCCGTCGGCGGGGGCGAGCAGTTGCGTGCTGGTGTAGCCCTCGGCCGTCAGGGTAATCATTTCACCGGGGTTGATTTCGCGCAGGAACGTAGCGCCGACGACGTCAAGCGCCGGTGACTCGGACGCAACAATCCAGCCCTCAGGCGCATCGAGGTCACCCAGGTAGCCCAGGCAAAGCGGGCGGAACCCGTGCGGGTCACGCACTGCGTGAATTGCACCGGCTTCCAAAATCACCATGGCGAAGGCGCCGTGTGAGTCCGACAGCACGGTCCGCAAGGCCTCGGTGACGCTCGCGCCTTCTTCGACGCGACGGGCCATCAATTCGGCCACCAGGTCGGAGTCCGAGAGCATGGTGGTGAACTGAATATCGGCGGCGGCCGAGAGCTCGGCGGTATTCGTCAGGTTGCCGTTGTGCGCGAGAGCGAAGACGGTGCCGTTGGCGGAGCGAAAGACGGGCTGCGCCGCGGTCCAGTTCGCCGAGCCGGACGTGGAGTAGCGCGTGTGGCCGATGACGTGATGACCGTTCAGTGCGCGCAGCGTGGCGTCAGTGAAGACGGCACTGACGAGACCGTTGTCCTTGACGACCGTGATCTGTTCGTCGTCGTAGGTGGCCATACCCGCTGACTCTTGGCCACGGTGCTGCAGCGCGTAGAGGGCGTCGTAACACAGGGGCGCGACGGGGATTGTCGGGGCGACGATGCCTACGACACCACACGCCTCCTTCAACTTGCCATCGGATGATGAGTCGTGAGGGAGTGGCACCATCCAATTCTACGACACGGCGAGTGCCGTCACTGCCCCTCGCTACCCTTTAGGGGTGATCGATCTCCATACCCACTCCAACTACTCCGACGGCTCCTTCTCACCGGCGGAGTTGGCCGAAGCAGCAGCGGCCATCGGGCTTTCCACCATTGCCCTGACCGATCACGACACCACCGCGAGCCACGACGACATGCAGGCCGCCTGCGACGCCGTGGGCATCGACCTGATTGTGGGGGCCGAAATCTCCTTGGTGGACAACGAATGGAAGCCCAACGGGGCCACCAAGGGCCGGGGCGTGCACGTCCTCGCCTACTTCCTGCCCCTCGACCCCACCAGCCCGATCCAGATGTTTTTGCAGCATCTTCGTGACGACCGCATCGCTCGAAATCGCCACCTGGTCGACATCCTCCAGGGCTACGGCTTCGAAAAGCTGACCATGGAGTACCTCATCGGCCAGGTCGCCAACCCCGACGGGATTGGTCGGCCCCACATCGCCGAGGCCATGTTTGCCCTCCACCCCGAGATCATGGGCGAGCGCACCGAAGCGGCCTTCAACCAGGTCTTCGTCGACTGGCTGGGGTCACGGGGCAAGGCCTACTTGCCCAAGACCGAGCTCACCATCGAGATGGCCGTAGAGGCGGCGAAGGGCTCCGGCACCGTTTTTTCGGTAGCCCACCCACTCCTCAACTATCTCGACGGCTACAGCGCCGACAACGTGGAGCGTCACATGCCCGGCATCATTCGCTCGCTCAAGGAGCGTGGCTTCGCCGGCATCGAGGCCTACTACGGCTCATCGAGCGCGGCCACACGGGCGCACATGGTGAAACTGACCCGCGACGCCGGCATGATTCCCACCGGTGGATCAGACTTTCACGGCAGCTTCAAGCCCAGTGTGAAACTCGGCGTTGGGTTTTCGGGCGATCTGCACGTTCCCGACGACATCGCCGAGGAACTGCGCAGCGCTAGTTCGCGCTGAGCTGGTCTTCGAGGGCGCCGCGACGGCGGGCCGCCACGTCAGCAACATCGATAACCACGTCGCTACCGATGACCAGGTGTGCACCGGCCACCGCACCGATGACTTCGGCCGCTACGCCAGCCGCAGCACAGCGCGCCAACAACGCGGCGGCGTCCGAGGTACCGACGACGAAACGACCAGGGAACTCGGCGAAGAACTCACCACGTCCCGCCAGGGCGTCAATCACGACACCGCGACCACTAACGGCCACCATCTCCGCGATGGCGCTGGCCAGTCCACCGCCACTGACGTCGTGCACGGCCGTGATGTCGCTCGTAGCGCCACCACAGATGGCGGCAATTTCGTTGGCCACGAAGGTAATGGTCGGGGCCAAACGGGCCGGGTCAAAGTCGGCGACCTGACCGCCGCGACGGCCACGCTTCGTCGCCCAGCGTGATCCGGCCACGGGGAAGGGCTCGTCGCCGGCCGCCATGCGGCTGCCCACCAAGACCACGGCGTCACCCTCGTTCCAGTTCCAGCCGGGAGGTGGTGCGATGAGAGAGTCCACGACGCCGAGCAGTCCCACGACGGGCGTGGGGTCGATGTCGTTGCCACCGCTCTCGTTGTAGAGCGAGACGTTGCCACCGACGACGGGAATGCCCAGAGCGAGGCAGGCCTCGGCCATGCCGTCCACCGACTCCGACAACTGCCACATGACTTCGGGGTGGGTCGGGTTACCAAAGTTCAGGCAGTTCACGAGGGCCTTGGCCGTCGCACCGACGCAGGCCAGGTTGGCTGCCGCCTCGGCGACCGTCAGCGCGGTCCCGACGCGGGGATTGAGTGCGCACCACCGTGGGTTGGAGTCGGTGGTGACGGCGATGCCGCGTGACGACGACGGTAGACCAGGGCCGGCCAGACGCAGCAGGGCCGCGTCACGACCTGGTCCCACGACCGTGTTCAAGAACAGCTGGCTGTCGTACTGGCGATAGACCCATGCCGGGTCGAGCAACAGGTCGAGCAGCTCTTCGGCGAGCGGGCCTTCGGCCACGTCCGCGCTGGGATCCTCAGCGTTGATGGCGTCCAGGTTGGCCGGACGGGCCAGGGGGCGGTGGTAGAGCGGCGCTTCGTCGGCCAGTGACTTGGCCGGCACCTCGGCGACGATGTCACCGTCAAAGCCCTTGCGCACGCGCAGCATGCCGACCGTGGTGCCGTCAGCGAGCTCGTCGGGCTCGACCACGTGGCCCACGACCGTCGCGCGAACTTCCCACTTGGCGCACAGGGCCGCCACGGCGTCCCAGTTCTCGGGCGTGATGATGGCCAGCATGCGCTCCTGGCTCTCGGAGGTCATGATCTCCCAGGGCTGCATGCCCTCTTCGCGCAGCGGAATGGCGGTGTAGTCAACGTTGAGACCGACGCCGCCCTTGGCGGCCGTCTCCGACAGTGCGCAGACGATGCCGGCACCACCGAGGTCCTGAATACCAACGACCAACTGGTTGTCGAGCAGCTCGAGGCAAGCCTCGATGAGACGCTTCTCTTCGTAGGGGTCGCCGACCTGAACGCTGGGACGCTTGGCGTCGTCGAGTGACTCGGCGCCGTCGGCGCCGTCAAAGCCGGCCGAGGCCAGCACCGAGACGCCACCAATGCCGTCACGGCCGGTGCGCGATCCCAGCAGCACCGCGAGGTTGCCCACGCCCGACGCCACACCCAAGACCAGACGGTTCTTCGGGAGTGCGCCGACGGCCAACACGTTCACGAGGGGGTTTGAGGCGTAGCAGGCGTCAAAGGTCAGTTCGCCACCGATGGTGGGCACACCAACCGAGTTGCCGTATCCCGAGACACCCGAGACCACGCCCTCAACGAGCCAGCGCTGACGGGCATCGGTCAGTTCACCGAAGAACAACGGGTCCATGACGGCGAGTGGTCGCGCGCCCATGGAGAAGACGTCACGCAAGATGCCGCCCACACCGGTGGCCGCACCCTGGTAGGGCTCGATGGCCGAGGGGTGATTGTGACTCTCGATACGGATGGCCACACCGATGCCGTCACCGGCGTCGATCACACCGGCGCCCTCACCGGGGCCGACCAAGACGTGGTCGCCCTTGGAAGGGAGGCGCTTCAAGTGAACACGCGACGACTTGTACGAACAGTGCTCGGACCACATCACGCCGTAGAGGGCGAGTTCAACGTGGTTGGGCTCGCGGCCCAGAACGGCGACAATGTCGTCCAGTTCTGCATCAGTCAGGCCAAGGGCGCGGTGTAGGGGCTCGGGGGCATCGCTCACCCCTACAAACTTAGTTGCCCTCACGGGGCGAGACTGCTCGCTTAGGCCAACGCGTCGGCGGAAAGTCCGACGAAGCCACCCAGCAAGACGCGACCGTCGGCGCTGCCGAGCAGCGTCGACATGGCGCGCTCGGGGTGTGGCATCAGACCCACGACGTTGCCGGCTTCGTTGCTGACACCGGCGATGTCGTCACGCGATCCATTCGGGTTGTCGAGGTAGCGCAGAACAATCTGGTCGTTGGCCACGAGCTGTTCGTAGGTGGCGTCATCACAGGTGTAGGAACCCGAGAAGTGGTTGATCGGCACCGAGAGGTGCTGGCCCAGACGGGCATTACGCGTCAACACCGACGACGTTGCGGCAACGACCAGCGTCGTGGGCTGGCACAGGAACGTCAAGCCACGGTTCTTCTGCAGTGCGCCGGGCAAGAGCCCCGCTTCGGTCAGGACCTGAAAGCCGTTGCAGATACCAAGCACGGGGCCACCCTCGGCGGCGAAGTTCTTCACGGCATCCATCACGGGCGAGAAACGTGCCAGCGCGCCGGGGCGAAGGTAGTCACCGTGGGCGAAGCCGCCGGGCAAGATGACGCCATCAACCTCACCGAGCGACGACTCGGAGTGCCAAATAAAGACGGGAGTGGCGCCTACGTCCGAGACGGCGTTGGCCGCGTCGTACTCACAGTTCGATCCCGGGAAGACAACGACACCGATGCGGGCCACGGCCTACTCCCCAGCCAGACGAGCGACCGAGTCCTCCATGACGGGGTTGGACAACAGGCGCTGCGCGATGGCGGTGGCCTGGCTCAACGCCTCTTCGGCGGAGGCGGCCTCAACGTTCAGGCGGAAACTCTTGCCGGCGCGCACGTTGGAAATACCAGTAAAGCCCAGCGCGGGCAGCGCGCGCTCAATGGTGGCGCCTTCGGGATCTGCGATTCCGGCGCGGAGGGTGACGTCGACAATAACGGAGTAGTTCACCCCACTAAGGGTACTAGCCCTGCTGGAATGCGTGCGTCAGTTGCGGCGACGGATAGTGACGTTTTCGCCGACCTGCAGGTTGAGCTGCTGGGCTTCGTCGTGCGTGAGCTGCAGCCACAAGGCCTCGCCGTCAGCCGGGGCCGCGACCACGCGCACCTCAAAGCCCAAACGGATCACATCGCGCACCACTGCCGACACACCCTCACCGGAACGCGTCACCTCGAGATTGTGGGGGCGCACACTGGCGCCCGCAAACGTCGTGGTCGGTCCGAGGAAGGAGCGAACAAAGTCATTAGCCGGGTGGTCGTAGACCTCTGAAGGAACGCCGACCTGCTCGATGCGACCGTGGTTCATAATGACCACACGGTCAGCGACTTCCATGGCTTCGGCCTGGTTGTGCGTCACCAACAAGGTAGTGATGCCGAGTTCGTGCTGCAACGATCGCACCCACGCTCGCAGCTCGGCGCCCACCTGGGCGTCGAGCGCCGCGAAGGGTTCGTCAAGGAGTAGGACGTCGGGCTTGATAGCCAGTGCGCGGGCCAGTGCCATGCGCTGGCGCTGCCCACCCGAGAGCTGGCGGGGGTAGCGACTGGCGAAGGCGCCAAGGTGCACGAGTTCAAGGAGTTCGGTAACTTCCTTCGTGATGTGCGCGGCCGGCATCTTGCGGGTTTTCAGTCCGTAGGCCACATTCTCAAAAACGGACAACTGGTAAAACGGCGCGTAGTCCTGGAAGCAGAATCCGATGTTGCGGTGCCGCGCCGGCAACGCGGTCACGTCGCGGCCGTGCAGGATGACCCGACCCTGGTCCACGGACTCGAGGCCGGCAATCATCTTGAGCAACGTCGATTTGCCCGAGCCCGAGGGGCCCAGCAGTGCGGTTAACGAGCCGTCAGGGACGACGTCAGAGAAGTCTTCGAGGACGGGCTCACGGCCGTAGGACTTGTAGAGGTGCTCAAGCGAGATGCTCATGGCGTTTCCTTTCACGATGGCGGGCCACGCCCAGCAACAGCAAGATAATGACGGACGTCAGGGCCAACACACCGGCCCCAACGAAGCCCTGGTAGGCGTTGTAGTTTTCGAAGTTGGCGCCGATGTTGAGGGTTAGCGTCTGGGTGAGATCGGTGATATTGCCCGAGACAATAAGGACAGCGCCGTACTCGCCCAGGATGCGCGCCAGGGTCAAGCTCACGCCGTAGGCGGTCGCCCACAGGATTGAGCGCATGGTGATTGTCAGGAAAATGCGCACCGGTCCCGCGCCGAGTGAGGCGGCCGTCTGCTCTTGGTTCGAACCGATTTCGCGCAATAGCGGAATGAGCTGACGCGTGACGAGGGGCAGGGAGACGAAGATGCAGGCCAGGACGATGCCGGGGTACGAGAAGATGATCTGTAGGCCCAGTGCGGCCAGCGGCCGACCCAACCACCCGTTCTGGGCGTAGGCCAGCTCGAGCATCAGGCCAATGATGATTGGTGAGATTGCCAGTGGCACGTCAATAACGCGGTCGATGATCCGCGTGAGCCACGACGGGTGGCGAACAATCCAGAGTGCGGCACCGACACCGACGATGGTGTTCACCGGTAGTGCCACCAGGACGACGCGAATCGTTAAACCAATGGCGTTTCCCATTGATGGATCTTGCAGTGCCGTCCACAATGCGCCGGCACCGTGGGCGAAGGCACGCTGAAACACAAAGACGAGCGGTACGCCGACGAGTAGGCCGACGTAGAGGATGACAAGGGTGCGCAGCCAGCGCGGTGAGCGACCCATTAGTGACCCTTCACCAGTCGGCGACTGGTCACCGACACCACCACGAGAACACACAGCGCCACCACGAGCATCATCACGGCCGTGGCGGCCGCGCCGATCGGATCACCGGCGGAGGCGAGTGAGTAGATGTAGGAACTGGCGACCTCGGTGCGAAACGGCAGGTTGTTGGAGATGAAGACCACCGACCCGTACTCACCCATCGCACGGGCGAAGGCCAAGCCGGCACCCGTCACGATTGCCGGCAGCAACGTCGGCAGGGTGATGGTACGAAAGACGCGCCACGGGGAAGCCCCCAGCGTTGCCGCAGCGGCTTCGGCATTAAACGTCATGGTCTCAATGACTGGCTGCACCGAGCGAACGGTGAACGGAAGTGTCACGAACACGATGGCCACCGTGATGCCCGTCCACGTACCCGTCAGCGTCAGGTGCACCGGCGACTTTGGCCCGTAGAGGGTGTAAAAGGTAACGCCGGCCACCACCGTCGGCAACGCGAAGGGCAGGTCGATGAGCGCATTGAGAATGGCCTTGCCCTTAAACGAGTCGCGGACCAACACCCACGCGGTACCCAGACCGGCCACTGCGTTCACCAACGCGGCGACCAGTGAACACGTGATGGTGAGTCGATAGGCGCTCAGCGCTTCCTTCGCGGTGGCCGCTTTCCAAAAGAATCCCCACCCGTGGGTGAAGGCGTTGGAGAAGAGTGCGGCCAACGGGATCAACACCACGAGGCTGTAGAAGGTCACCGCGACGCCCTGCGCCGTTCGCCGAGAAAGCGTCGAAAATGGCCAAAGCAGCCACCCCGTGCGGGGTGGCTGCGATGAACCATTGGTGGGGGAAAAACTATGCGCCGTCACTAGCCGATGCTCTGCTCCAGTTGCGAAACGATACCAGTGGAGGGGTCAAAGAACTGGCCGTTCAGTACCGTCCACCCCGATCGGTCGAAGGTCGTGATTGGAATAGCCGACCCACCGAAGCTGTGGAAGGTGCTGGCCGTGGACTTCCAGACACTCTTCACCACGGGGCGGTAGCCGTTCTGGGCCAGGATCGTCTGGCCAGCACTCGAGAAGAGGTAGGCGTAGAAGGCCTTGGCGGCGGGGTTCGAGAGACCCGTGTTCGTCAGCGCAACGGGGTTCTCAATGAGGATCGTCTTGCTGGGGTAGATGATCTGCACGGGGCTGCCGGCAGCCACGGCGGAGAGGGCGTCATCTTCGTACGACAGCAACACGTCACCCGTGCCACTCAAGAAGGCGGCCAGCGAGGCCGAACCACTCACGGGCTGAGCCACCGTGTCAGTCAGCAGTGACTTCAGGTAGGCGGTGGCCTGGGCCTGGCTGTCACCAGCTGCAATTGCACCGGCGTAAGCCGCGATCAGGTTCCAGCGGGCGCTGCCTGACGTGGTGGGGTTGGGGGTCACGATGCCGTAGGTGTGGGAGGTAACGACCTTGTGCTTTCCCGTGCCCGACGTGGTGGTGTAGGGCTTCACCAAGTTAAGCCACGAGGTGCCGATCTTGAGCGGGTTACCGGCGCGCACAACGAACACGACTGCCGAGTCCGTCAAGATGCCGGGCGTCGGATACGTTGCCTGCTGCTTCGAGCCGGTCAACGCGACGTTGATGCCGCCCAACGAGAACTCCTGTGACGCCCAGTTGGAGGGCACCTTGCCAGCCGTCACCAGCTGGTCGATGTTCGGCGTGTAGGACAGGTTCACCAAGTCGGCGGCCTGGCCGTTGGCCACATTGTTGGTCTGGGTGTCGGAGGCGCCAAACGAGTTTGAGAACGTCACGCCAGCACCGGCGGGCGTGGCCTGGAAGGCAGTCTCGAGCTTGGTGAAGACGGACTTCACAATTGAGTAGCCAACAACGCTGACGTTCGAACTCGCAGCGTTGGCCGTGGTGGGGACCAGGGTCGCCAGCGGAACGCTCGCGAGCACCAGGGCAAGACCAAGGCGGGACTTCAGTGAGCGGGGGGACTTCATGCTGTTCTCCATTTCGTGATTTCTAACTAATTCACTAATTTCTAGTGACTAAGTAGAGAATAGCAACACGACGAACGCGAAGCAACTCTTTTTCGAAGAATTTTTGTTTTCCCTGATTAGGGCCTAGAAAATATCGGTCTGACCGTACCAGGACGTGATGGGACGGCCGGTAACTGCCTCGTAGGCCGCCTCGTAACGACCCGCGGTAACGGCCACAATGTCCTGTGGGACGGCCGGTGGTGGCGGGGTGCGATCCCAGTCAAGGGTGCTCAACCAGTCACGGAAGGGCTGCTTGTCGAAGGAAGGAGGGGTCTGGCCTGAAACGACCTTGTCGGCCGGCCACAACCGCGACGAGTCCGGGGTGAGGACTTCATCACACACCACGAGCTCACCGTCAACAAAGCCCAGTTCGAACTTGGTGTCGGCAAGGATGAGGCCGTGTGCGGCCAGACGCTCGGCAGCGCGTGCAAAGAGATCGAGGCAGAGGGCCGATGCGCGCTCGAGGAGCTCCTCCCCCACGATGGCCGCAGCCGTCGTGAGGTCAATGTTCATGTCGTGCCCGGTCTCGGCCTTGGTCGAGGGCGTGAACAGTGGCGTGTCGAAGGCGTCGGTCAACTGCATCCCCGCGGGCGCGTCCATGTAGTGCACGGTGCCGCTAACGCGATACTCGTCGTAGGCCTGGCCGGCCAGGCGGGCCCGCACAATGCACTCGAGTGGGAGCATCTCGGCCTTGCGCACCAGCATGGTGCGACCATGCCACTCGACGTGGTCGAGAAAGCCGGGCACGTAGGTGTCGATCACTGCGGGGTCACATGACACCAGCGCCGTGGGAATCTGGTCAAACTCGTGCACCCAGAAGTTCGTCAGTCCAGTGAGCACACGTCCCTTGTTGGGAATCGGTTCACGCATGACGACATCGAAGGCGCTCAAGCGGTCCGAGGCCACCATCAACAAGTGATCGTCGCCCACGGCGTAGAGGTCGCGGACCTTGCCGCTGTAGAGGTGGGGCAGGCCGAGGGTCATGCGCGCCACGTCAGTGCGTCGAGGAAACGGCGGCGGTGTTCGAGCAGGCGCTCGGCGTCAAAGGCGCGGGCGAGTACCTCGGGTGACAGGGTGACGGCCTCGTCTTCTTCCACGATGTCGCGGAAGTTCCGACGCTCTTCGACGGCGCGCCGGGCGGCCGCCTGCACGAGCCGGTAGGCGTCGTCACGGGACAGACCACCGTCCACCAGTGCCAGCAAGACCGACTGCGAAAAGACGAGACCCAGTGAGCCAACGGTGAGGTTCTCGAGCGCCCGCTCGGGCAAGAGCACGAGGCCGTCGGCCAGACCCGTGGCCTTACGCAACATGTAGACGGTGAGGGTCAACGCGTCGGGCATGATGACGCGCTCGACACTGGAGTGAGAGATGTCTCGCTCGTGCCACAGCGCCACGTCTTCGAGGCCGGCGAGCAGGTAGCCCCGCAGCACGCGGCTCAGCCCACAGAGGCGCTCGGACAAGACGGGGTTGCGCTTGTGCGGCATGGCCGAGGAACCCTTTTGTCCCTTGGCGAAGGGCTCTTGCGCTTCGGAGACTTCGGAGCGAGCGAGGTGGCGGACTTCAAGAGCGAACTGCTCCATCGAGGTGCCCAACGCCGCGCAGGCGTAGAGAACCTGGGCGTGGCGGTCACGGGCAATCACCTGGGTGGCCGGCACGGGCGTGAGGCCCAGTCGTTCGCAGACGTAGGCCTCGACGGAGGGATCGATGTTCGAGAAGGTGCCCACCGCACCCGAGAGCTTGCCGACCGCTATGGCCGCACGGGCTGCTTGTGCGCGCTCGATGTCGCGATTGACCTGCAGGGCGAACAACGAGAACTTGGCGCCGTAGGTGGTGGGCTCGGCGTGCATGCCGTGGGTGCGACCCGTGATGGGCCAGTCAATGGACTCCTCCGCGCGGCGGGTCAGCGCGTCGCGGAACTTGATGGCGTCGGCGATCACGATGTCCATGGCCTGCGTGAGTGTCGTGCACAGCGCCGTGTCCACGACGTCCGACGAGGTCAGGCCGTAGTGAATCCACGCGCCTTCGGGCATGCCGATGCGCTCCTGCACCAGGTCAACGAAGGCGGCGGTGTCGTGATTCGTGATGGCTTCACGGTCTTCGACTTCCTGCACAAAGGCCGCGTCAATCAGTGGACGACGCGGGCGCAGCGTCGCCACTTCGTCGGCCGGCAAGACGCCAATGGCGGCGAGTCCTTCGGCGGCCAACAACTCGACTTCGAGCATGGTGTCGAAGCGGTGCTCGTCACTAAAGAGCGCCGCGACATCCTTGGGTGAATAGCGATGAATCATGCCTGTCCTTTCGATGCGTCTCGGGCAATGTCACTGCGAACTACACAGCCAGCGAAGGAGATCTGCGACACGCCGCGATAAGCGAGCGCTCGCGCGGCCGCAACGGAGTCGGCCATGGCCGTCACGGCGAGCACCCGTCCGCCGTTCGTTACGAAGTTGCCCTCGGCGTTGCGGGCGGTGCCAGCGTGAAAGACGACCACGCCATCAAGTGGGTCGCGCAGCTGTCCGTCGTCACCCAGGCCCTCAATCACGTCACCAGCGCGCGACGACTCGGGGTAGCCGTGGGAAGCGAGAATCACCGTCACGGCCGCTCCCGAGGGTGCCACCGCGGTCGTGGCCAGGGTGCCTTGGGCCGTGGCCAGTGCGAGATCAAAGAACTGGTCGCCGTAGAGAGGAACGAGTACTTGGGTTTCGGGGTCACCGAAGCGCACGTTGTACTCCAGCAGCTTCGGGCCGGCGCCGGTCAACATGACGCCGGCGTAGAGGACGCCGCGGTAGTCAATGCCTCGGGCCGCCAGTTCCGTGGCGGTGGGCGCCAGGATCGTCGTCATGATCTCATCGACCTGTTCGGGTGAGACCCGCCCCATTGGTGCGTAGGCACCCATGCCACCGGTGTTCGGTCCGGTGCCGCCGTCGCCCACGCGCTTGAAGTCCTGGGCTGGCACGAGCGGATGAAGGGTAGTGCCATCAAACAAGACGAGCAGCGAGCACTCCTCGCCGTCGAGGCCTTCTTCAATAACGACGGTGTGGCCGGCGGCGCCGAAGGCGCCCCCTGACAACTTGTCACGAATATCGTCTCGGGCCTCGTCGAGCGATGGTGTGACTAAGACGCCCTTGCCCGCCGCGAGGCCGTCGGTCTTGATGACGTAGGGAGGTGCCATGGTCTCGACGAAGGCCAGTGCCTCGTCCACCTCACGGAAGGTGCCGTAGGCGGCCGTCGGCACGCCGGCGGCCGCGAGAAAGTCCTTCATGTAGGCCTTCGAAGCTTCGAGCTGCGCACCATCGGCGTTCGGACCGAGGACGGCCTTGCCCTGCGCGCGAAGTGCGTCGGCGAGGCCACCCACCAGTGGCACTTCCGGACCAATGACTACGAGATCGGCATCAAGTTCGAGTGCGGAGGTGTCGGTGCAGGCAATGCCGTGGGCGGCAATGCCGGCGTTGCCGGGGGTCACGACGACGTCGGCGCTCTTGGCGAGCCCCCACGCTAAGGCGTGTTCACGCCCGCCACTGCCGACAACGACAACGCGGGTCACGATGGGCGAACGAACTGTTCGCGACCGGGGCCGACGCCCACGACGGAAATACGAACACCAATCGTCTCCTGCAAGAAGCTGACGTATCGCTGGGCGTTCACGGGCAGTTCGCCGTAGGAGGTGCAGGCGGTGATGTCGGTGAGCCAGCCCGGCAGGGTTTCGTAGATAGGCGTGACGTCGTGCAACGTCGACTGGTGATACGGCGGGAAGTCGTAGCGAACGCCGTCGGCCTCGTAGCCCACGCAGACCTTGATCTCGTCGAGAGTGTCGAGCACGTCCAACTTGGTCAGGGCGATCTCGGTCAAGGAGTTCAGTCGGGCGGCCTGGCGCGCCATGACGGCGTCGAACCAGCCGACACGGCGGCGCCGTCCCGTGTTCGTGCCGTACTCGTGACCGCGGTCGACCAAGAGGTTGCCCAGATCACCATCGAGTTCCGTGGGGAAGGGTCCCGCACCGACGCGGGTGATGTAGGCCTTGGCGATGCCGACGATGTCGGAGAGGTCACGCGGGCCCAACCCGGAGCCGACGCTGGCGCTGCCGGCGACGGGGTTCGACGAGGTCACGTAGGGGTAGGTGCCGTGGTCGAGGTCGAGGAAGGTTGCCTGGGCACCCTCGAGCAGGATGCGCTGCCCCTCGGCGAGGGCCGTGTGCACGAGGTTGACAGTGTCACCGACCATCGGGGCGATGCGTGGGGCCAACTCGTTCAAGTAGCGATCACAGATGGACTCCAGGGTGATGGAGGGCCGGTTGTAGATCTTGTTCAAGATGTTGTTCTTCTCGGCCAACACGACGGCGAGCTTCTCGCGGAAAATCTTGGGGTCGAGCAAGTCCTGCACGCGCAGGCCCACGCGGGCCGCCTTGTCGGCGTAGGTGGGGCCAATGCCGCGCTTGGTCGTGCCGAGGGCGTTCTTGCCCAACCAGCGTTCGGTCAAGCGGTCAATCTCTTGGTGGTAGGGCATGATCAGGTGCGCGTTGCCCGAGACAACCACCTTAGAAACGTCAACACCCTTGGCGGCCAGCGTGTCGAGCTCGTGGAGCAAGACGCCGGGATCGACGACGACACCGTTGCCGATAACCGGCGTGATGTGGGGGTAGAGCACGCCCGAGGGGACGAGCTGCAGGGCGAAAGCTTCGCCATCGACGACGATACGGTGACCGGCGTTGTGGCCACCCTGGTAGCGCACGACCATGTCCATCTCGCGCGCGAGGAGGTCAGTGAGTTTGCCTTTTCCTTCGTCGCCCCATTGCGTTCCTACTACGACTGTTGCGGGCACGAGGGCTCCTTGTGGCTGGCAGTTTCGCCACTAATCCTAGTTGCTAGGCCCTTCGGGCTTTTTGCGGCTCAGCGTGCCGAGGGGCGGCGGCGCTGGGCGTCAATGAAGAGTGCAATGGTGTTTTGCACCGGTACGAGGTCGCGTCGATACTGCTTATGCGTCGCCGCCACGTCGGACTGGGCGGCGGCACGAGCCTCCGCGACGAGCTCGCGCATCTGCGCCAGCTCGGCCTCGAGCTTGATGATGCGCTTGACCCCTTCGAGGTTGATGCCCTCGGTAGTGAGTTCTTGAATGCGGCGCAACACCGCGAGGTCGGCCTCAGAAAAGCGGCGCGAGCCACCGGCGGTGCGCTGGGGGCTCAAGAGACCGGTGCGTTCGTAGTTGCGCAGGGTCTGCGGGTGCACGCCCGCGATCTCGGCGAAGACCGAGATCACGTACACGGCCTGGGTGTGGCGTTGCGTCATGACGCACTTCCTTTCAGCGACACGGCCAGCTTCTCCACGAGCGTACGCTGCTCCTTCGTCAACGCGGTGGGCAGATCAACGGCCACGGTCACCAGCAGGTCACCAGCGGCTCGCTTCCCCGCCGACGGCACCCCACGGCCACGCACGCGCATGGTCGTGTTGGGCTGTGTGCCCGCCGGGACCTTCAAGGTCACGGGGTCATCCAAGGTCGGTACATCAATTTCAGTGCCCAACAGAGCGTCGGTCACGCTCACGTGCACCGTCGTGGTGACGTGGGAGGCCCGCCGGCCGAAGCGAGGGTCGGCCGAGACATGGACGTCGACAAACAGGTCGCCACTCGGACCACCGTTGCCACCCGGACCACCCTTGCCCTTCAGGCGAATACGTTGGCCATCGACCACACCCGCGGGGATGCGGACGTTGACGCGTCGCGAGGAGGGCTCGCGGCCCGAGCCATGACAGCTCGTGCAGGCCTGGGTAATGCGAATGCCGCGTCCGTGGCAGGTGGGGCAGACCGACGACGTGGCGAAGGGTCCTTGATCGTCGGTCACGTTGCCGCGACCCTGACAGGTCTCACACGTGATGTAGCCACCAGTGGCGGCACCACGACCTTGGCAGGTGCGGCACTTCTCGTTACTGGGGATAGACACCGAGGTGGTCACGCCGAGAACAGCGTCACGAAAGTTCAGGTGCAGCGAGGTTTCGATGTCCGCGCCACGTTGGACGCGGGTACGGCGGCCACCACCGAAGAGGTTGCCGAACAAGTCACCGAAGTCACCCATGTCACCTTGGTTGAAGTTAAAGCCGGGACCGCCCGCGGTCCCACCGACACCAGCGGCGGCCGGACCGAGACGGCGGACCTCGTCGTACTCCTTGCGCTTGGCGTCATCGCCCAGCACGTCGTAGGCGACGGAGATCTCTTTGAACTTCTCCTCCGAACCGGGATTGGTGTCGGGGTGGTGTTGCTTGGCGAGCTTGCGATAGGCGCGCGTGATCTCTTTGTCCGTCGCCGTCGACGAGACACCCAGGACCTTGTAGTAGTCCGTGTCGAACCACTCTCGCTCAGCCATTTAGCCCTTCACCCTCACCATCGCGGGGCGCAGCACGACACCCTTCCAGCGGTAGCCACAACGCAGTACGTCGTCGACGATCTGGTCGCCGCCTTCGTCGTCGATGTGCATAACGGCGTCGTGGATCTGAGGATCGAAGGCCTCGCCGGCAATGCCCAACCGCTCGAGGCCTTCCTTGGCCAAGGAGTCCAAAAGCAACTGCCGTGACTGCAGTAGTGCTGCGGCCTCGTCGTTGGTGTTGAGTCCGAAGTGTCCCACCGCCAGGTCAAAGGCGTCGAGGACGGGCAAGACGGCGTTGATGACCTTGGCACCACCGCGCGCGGCGGCGTCGTCAATGTCGCGACTCACGCGCTTCTTGTAATTCTCGAAGTCGGCCTGAATGCGTTGGGCGAGCGCTTTGAACTCGTCACGCTCCGCCCCGGCGACCGCGATGGGGTCGAGTTCGGGTGAGGTGACCTCCGCAGAGGTCACCTCACCGTCAGTTACAAACTCCTCGGACACGATCAGTCCACAATCTCGGCGTCGACGATGGAGTCGTCGTCACCGGCGGGAGCGCTAGCGTCACCGGCGTTGGCCTTGGCGGCCTCTTCGTAGAGGCGCTGGCTGAAGCCCTGGCTGGCCGTGAGCAACTTCTCCGTGGCGTTCTTGATCGCCTCGTTGTCCGTGCCCTCGAGAGCCGACTTCAGTCCGGCGAGCGCCGACTCAACGTCCTCGCGCTCGGTGCCCTGGAACGACTCGGCCTGGTCCTTGAGCAGCTTCTCGGTCGAGTAGACGAGTCCGTCCGCGTTGTTGCGGATCTCGGCCTCCTCGCGGCGGACGCGGTCTTCCTCGGCGTGGGCCTCGGCGTCACGGACCATGCGGTCGATGTCCTCCTTCGAGAGCTTCGAGCCACCGGTGATGGTGACCGACTGGCTCACACCCGTGGCCAAGTCCTTGGCCGACACGTTCACGATGCCGTTGGCGTCGATGTCAAAGGTGACTTCGACCTGGGGCACGCCGCGCGGGGCGGGAGGGATGCCCACGAGCTGGAACTTGCCGAGCGTCTGGTTGTACGAGGCCATCTCACGCTCACCCTGCAAGACGTGCACTTCCACGCTGGGCTGATTGTCATCGGCCGTGGTGAAGATCTGCGACTTCTTGGTAGGGATGGTGGTGTTGCGCTCAATGATGCGCGTCATGACGCCACCCTTGGTCTCAATACCCAGTGACAGCGGGGTCACGTCGAGGAGCAAGATGTCCTTGACCTCGCCCTTCAACACACCGGCCTGGACGGCCGCACCGATGGCCACGACTTCGTCGGGGTTCACGGTCTTGTTGGGCTCCTTGCCCGTCACCTTGGCGACGAGCTCCTGGACTGCGGGGATACGGGTGGAACCACCGACCAAGATGACGTGGTCAATCTGGTCGAGGGTCAGGCCGGCATCCTTGATCGCCTGGTCGAAGGGCTTGCGGCAGCGCTCAACCAATGAGGCGGTCAGTTCGTTGAACTTGGCGCGCGTCAGCTTGAGGTCGAGGTGCTTGGGGCCGTCGGCCGTCGCGGTGATGAAGGGCAGGTTGATCTGCGTCTCCTGCACGGAGGACAGCTCAATCTTGGCCTTCTCCGCCGCTTCCTGGAGACGCTGCACGGCCATCTTGTCCGTCGAGAGGTCGACGCCTTCGGTGTCCTTGAACGTCTTAATCAGCCACTGCTTGACGGCCTCGTCCCAGTCGTCACCACCGAGGTGGGAGTCACCACTGGTCGACTTCACTTCGAAGACGCCATCGGCGATGTCCAGGACGGACACGTCGAAGGTGCCGCCACCGAGGTCGAAGACCAACACGGTCTCTTCCTTCTGGTCTTTGTCGAGACCGTAGGCGAGGGCGGCCGCGGTGGGCTCGTTCACGATGCGCAGGACGTTCAGTCCGGCGATGGTGCCCGCTTCCTTGGTGGCCTGACGCTGAGCGTCATTGAAGTAGGCCGGGACGGTGATGACGGCGTCGGTCACGGTGTCGCCGAGGTAGGCCTCCGCGTCACGCTTGAGCTTCATCAAGATGCGTGCCGAGATCTCCTGGGCGGTGTACTTGGTGCCGTCGATGTCGATCGTCCAGCTCTCACCCATGTGACGCTTGACCGAGCGAATCGTGCGCTCGGGGTTGGTAATGGCCTGACGCTTGGCCACTTCGCCGACGAGGACTTCGCCGGTCTTTGAGAATCCGACGATCGAAGGGGTCGTGCGACCACCTTCGGCGTTCGGAATAACAACAGGCTCTCCTGCTTCCAACACACTCACCACGGAGTTCGTGGTGCCGAGGTCGATGCCGACTGCCTTAGCCATGTGATGCTCCTTTTTCTGCGAAGTTCAGAGCACGGACCTTCCGAACACCAAACTTGATAGGTCCAGTGTACAAAGTTGAGTGTTATCTTGTCAAGAAAAAGAACAAGAGTTATATAAGTTTTTCTTCAATACGGTGTGTAGCACCCGTCCGAGCCCCCTCCACGGTCTCAATTTGGGAGTTTTCTAGGGTATTTACTACGCTAGGGAGGTGCCTGATCTCATTCTTTTACGCCACGGACGTTCCGAATGGAACGAACTGAACCTCTTCACCGGTTGGCATGACGTCGACCTCAACGAACAGGGTGAGGCCGAAGCGACCGCCGCAGGTCACTTGCTGGCCGCCGAAGCCGGCCTCGACATTCGCCAACTGCACACGTCGCTGCTGACGCGCGCCATCCGCACCTCGGAACTGGCCACCTACGCCGCCGGTCGCTCCTGGCTGCCAGTGCGCCGCTCCTGGCGCCTCAACGAGCGCCACTACGGCGACCTGACGGGTAAGGACAAGAAGGAGACGGCTGAGAAGTTCGGCATGGACCAGCTCAAACTGTGGCGTCGCTCCTACGACGTACCGCCACCCCCCATGCCCGCAGACGACCCCCGCTGGGAGGGCACTGACGCTCGCTACCGCGATCTTGACAAGAGCAAGATCCCACTGACCGAGTGCCTGAAGGACGTCGTCGCTCGCGTCACGCCCTACTTCGTCGACGTCATCGCCGAGGACCTTCGTCGTGAAGCCGTTCGCGGTGGTGCCGTACTCGTCGTGGCCCACGGCAACTCACTGCGCGCCCTGCGCAAGATCCTTGAGAACATCGATGACAACGACATTGCCGAGCTCGAAATTCCCACCGGTATTCCCTACCTGATGAAGCTCGACGACAACCTCGACGTCCTTGAGGGTCGCTACCTTGGTGACGCCGCGGCTGCGGCTGCGGCTGCCGAGGCCGTCGCTCGCCAAGCGGGCTGAGTTAGCTCCGCACGACCACCGTCGTCAGTGGGTAGTCGCGCGCGGTGACACTGCCCGCAGTGGCACCGATGCCGTCGCCACTTGGTCGCCGCAATGGGCCGTGACGTGCAGCACGGCTGACCAGGTCGACGTCGCCGTCCCCGTGAGCATGCCCGTAGCGCTGAGATGCACCCCGCGTGGCGCCCCACTGGGCGCAAGCGTCCATTGGCAACTCACCACCTCCGCAACACCGACGTGAAAGATGAATGGGTGCCCCACCGTGACATTCGCGAAGGGCACCCCCGTGATCACCAGCGGTGACGAAGAGCGTTGCGTCATGGCTTGCGTGTTGCCATTCGCGTCGAGGAAGTAGCCCGCGGCCACGCAGTTCGCGCTCGTGACGCACGACACTGCCAAGAACGAGTCATACGGTGTGGGCGACGCCACACCAGTGGCGTAGGTGGCAGTCACCACCGATAGCCACACCCCATTGCGCAGCGTCTGCGACAGTGCGTCGAGGTTGCCGGTCGCGTCTTCACCGTGGCCCACTGCCGTGCAGTCAACAATCGTTGAACACGACACCGCGGTGAACGCATCGTTCGTTGCGCTGGCACCCGGAAGGCTCGCCGCCACCACGACGGGGTGCCAGACACCGTTGGTCAGTGACTCAGTCATCGCTGCAGCACCAGTGGCGGTGACGAGTGTTCCCACGGCCACGCAGTTGCCAGGTGTGGGACACGAGACAGCCATGAACTCCCCACCGGGGGCAACAATGGTGCCGGGGAGTGCGTAGGTGGCGGGATGCACGGCACCGAACGTGCCGTGCCTCGACTGCGCGGCCATCGCTTCTTGGTTGCCCACGGCATCGAGGAACCACCCCACGGCGGTGCAGCTGCCCACCGCGGCACACGACACTGCGTCGAGGCCGTCATTGGGATTTGGTGACGGCCCGGTACTGAAGGTGACCGGCTGGGCTGGCAGTCCCACGGTGTCGGTCATCGCCTCGTGATAGCCGTTGGTATCGACAAACCAGCCAGCGGCGACACAGGACGTGGCGACACAGGAGAGTGCCGTAAAGCCACTCGTCGTTGACGCACTGGCGACAGCACTGGGGAGCGTTACGGGCCCCAGTTGTCTCGCAAGTTGTTGTAGCCCGCGGTAGTCATATTCGATGGCGCAGAGGCCGACACGGTGAGTGGCGACGTGATGAAGCCCGTGGCCACCAGGGCGAGAATCGCCAGGGCAACGCGCGTGCGGCGCTGTCGAGCAAAGATCGTCATTGGGGCCTCGCCTTAGGAAATCGCCGGTGTGTCAGTACCTTAGAACACGCCACCCAACAGACAATCCCCCTGGTCTTTCGACCAGGGGGATTGATTCGCTCGGAGGAAACGATTTGTTAGACGGCCGAGGGGCCGCGCTCGTCCGTGCGAATGCGCACGACGTGCTCGATGTCGGTCACCCAGGCCATGCCGTCACCGACGGTGTCGGTGCGCGCGGCGTGACTGACGGCGTCCACGACAGCGTCGGCGGTCTCGTCAGTGGTGACGATCTCGACGCGGAGCTTGTCGACGAAGTCGAACTCGTACTCCTTGCCGCGGTAGATCTCGATGTGTCCACCGGTGCGGCCAAAGCCCCGCACCTGGGAGACGGTCATCCCGGTCACGCCGGCTGCGCGAGCAGCGACCTTGACCTCATCGAGCTTGAACGGCTTAATGACTGCGGTAACTAACTTCATGTCGCTCCTTACTTGTTGTCCGAGTGGGTGTGGCTGGGGGTCAAAACGGGCTCACCGAAGGTGGGCTCGGGGAAGGCCTCTTCTTCGTGAATGGCGATGTCACCAATGGCCAAGGTGGCGTCATCTTCACGCAGGCCAACGACCCACTTCACAAGGTAGAAGATAACGGTCGTGGCAACTGCGGTGTAGCCAATAATCCAGGCGGCGGCAATGAACTGCTCCCAGAACTGGTGGAAGGAGTGGCCGTTGTAGAGCCAACCGCCCACCGAGAAGCTGCCCGCACCGTCGTAGACCTTGCCGGCGACGCCGTACTCGAGCATCTTGGGGTCAGCGAAAATACCGACCATCAGACCGCCGAGCAGACCGGCGATGCCGTGGGTGTAGATAACGCCCATGGCGTCGTCGACCTTGGAGAAGGGGCGGATCTTCGACAGGTAGTTCCACGAGACCCACACCACCACGGTGGCAATCAGGCCAACGAAGATGGCACCGGTGCCGTTGACCCATCCGGCCGACGGGGTGATGGCGACGAGACCACAGAGGATGCCGTTGAGGGCACCCAGGAAGGTGGCCTTCTTCTGGCGGCTGAAGAACATGTCCATGAACAGCCAGGTCAACAGACCCACTGCCGTGGCGACGTTGGTGTTCAACACGGCGGCGGCAGCGTCGGTACCGGCGTAGAAGGGGTCACCACCGTTGAAGCCGTTCCAGCCAAGCCAGATGATGCCGATACCAATCGCCACCATCATCAGGTTGCTGGGGAAGGCGTTCTCGCGGTCCTGCCAGCGGCGAGGACCAACAATGGCCGCACCGACAAAGGAGGCCACACCGGCGCTGAGGTGAATGACGTAGCCACCAGAGAAGTCAACGGCACCCTTCTGGGCGAAGAAGCCGCCACCCCACAGCAGGCAGGCGTTAATGCAGTACACGGCCGTGATCCACAGCGGGACAATCAACAGCCAGGCCTTGAACTTCAGACGACCGACCAGACCACCGAGGAACAGCAGTGGGGTAATGGCCGCAAAGACGAACTGGAAGTAGGCCAGGGTCGCCGTTGGAAAGTGGAAGGGAATCAGCGTGTTGGCACCCGACACGGCCTGGCTCGCTTCGTCGGCGGCCGTCGAGATTGGCGCGAAGTGGCCAACGAAGCCACTCCAGAACGATCCCGTGGGACCGAAGTGGGAGAAGACACCAAAGGCCATGTTGTAGCCCCAGAGCATCCACACGACCAACGTCAGTGCGAAGCCCGTGAAGCACATCAACATGGTGTTGACGATCCACTTCTTTCGGACGAGGCCACCGTACAAAACGGCGAGGCCAGGCAGACTCATGAGACCAACGAACGTGGCCGCTACGAGCTGCCACGTGTTGTCGCCTGAGTTCAGCCAATTGGGATAGGGAATGTTGGTGGCCGCGTACAGCACATCCACTCCTTTTGCTCGGGAGAGGGCGACGCTGACCTCAGGTTGATATCTCCACTCTGCCAAGCGAGGATTTCGCCGCTGTTAGCGGTGTGTTTCGAGATTATGAACTCGAAACAATGTGCGCAGTGTCGCCGAGGCGGCGAGAAGTGACTACCGGTTGAAGTTTTCGTAGTAGCGCGATGGCGTGGGACCGCGCTGGCCACGGTACTTCGAACCCAGTGAGCTCGTGCCGTAGGGGCGCTCAGCGGGGGTTGTCATCTGGAAGAACGAGATCTGGCCAATCTTCATGCCCGCGTACAACGTGATGGGCAAGTTGGCGAGGTTTGCCAACTCCAGCGTGATGTGGCCGTCCCACCCGGCGTCAATGAAACCCGCAGTCGAGTGAATGACGAGTCCCAGTCGGCCGAGGCTCGACTTGCCCTCGAGGCGGGCCACGAGGTCGTCGGGGATTGCGACGCGCTCCAAGGTCGAGCCCAGCATGAACTCACCGGGGTGCAGAATCATGGGCTTTTCAAATCCCACGTCAATCAACTCCGTCAAGTCCTCTTGGGGCTGCTTGACGTCAATGATGGGGTGCGAGTGGTTGCGGAAGACCCGAAAGAACTGGTCGATGTGCAGGTCAACCGAGGAGGGCTGAATGCAGTCCTTACCCAGTGGGTCGATAATGATGCGACCCTCGTCGATAGCTTCTGAGATTGACCGGTCGGAGAGCACCATAGTGGTTAAAACGTTAGCCGGATTTGGCCCCGTGGACGTTCGAAAAGGCAGGAGTAGAATGGAAGCCACGCGGGCGTAGCTCAATGGCAGAGTTCCAGCTTCCCAAGCTGGCCACGCGGGTTCGATTCCCGTCGCCCGCTCTCAG
>Ga0214180_1000041_pt1 | contig 52698 bp, 47 predicted proteins | sample TroBogEpilimnion_22_FD_153018 | JGI IMG/M metagenome (GOLD analysis project Ga0214180, IMG submission 153018) | Freshwater microbial communities from Trout Bog Lake, WI - 16OCT2007 epilimnion | ecosystem: Environmental > Aquatic > Freshwater > Lake > Epilimnion/Euphotic zone | place: Trout Bog... | reverse complement strand
GTCCTGGACGATCGCGCCGCTGATCGGCGAAGAAACGGTGGACGACTCGTTCTGGCCGCCGGCGCTGCTGATGCCGCCCTGAGGGGTTTTTTCGGACGAAAGAACGACGCGCACGGGGCCGGACGACGGCTGGCCCCGCTGTCGCGATTCAGTGCAATCGCATATGGCGGATTTCAACCGGTGACCGTCATGGTCGTGCCTGACCCGACCATCTCAGGCAATAGGGTGCTGAACGAAAACCTCGCGTTTTCAAAAGTGTATAAATCGCAGGAGATGGCCGGGTCAGGCCCGGCCATGACGGGTAATTGCAATATGCAATTGCCCTGTGTCGCGATTCGTCATGGCTTGCATACCGTACCGTCCAGCCGGTATAGTAACCCCATGACCGACGATCCCCCCGTCTCCGCCCGCACCCGCATCCTCGACGCCGCAGAGACCCTCGTCCGCACCAAGGGCGTTGGCGGCCTGACGCTGGACGCCGCCGCGCAAACGGCCGGCGTGTCCAAAGGCGGGCTGCTGTATCATTTCGCCTCCAAGGAAGCCTTGCTGGACGCGCTGCTGAAGCGACTCGCCGCCTTTATTCAGGAAGATTTCGAGGCCGGGGTCGCCGCCGAACCGGAAGGCCCCGGCCGCGTGGCGCGGGCGATGCTGACATGGTCGCTCGGCCTGCCGCGCGAGATGTCCGATGAGCGCTGCGACCGAGCGGCGGCGGTGTTTCTGGCGGCGTTCCATCACGATCCGGCGTTGCTGGACCCGGTGCGCGCCCAGTTCGCCCGCATGCGCGAAGCCGTAGCCGCCGACGGCCTGCCGCCGGGTCACGGCATGGCGATCATGGCGGCCGGCGACGGGTTGTTCATGGCGCGCATCTTCGGCCTGTACACGTTGGACCAGTCCGAACGACAGACGGTGCTCGCCGCGCTTTCCACACTGATTGGGACGCAACCATGATCCGACGCCCCGTTCTTTATGGCGCCGGGTTGGCGCTTATTGCCGGTGCCGCTTTGCTGGTCTGGCAACGGGCGCCCACGGCCACGCCGGTGCTTGCCGCCGCCGCGGAACCCGCCGGAGTCGGTGCGCTCGGGCGTGTGCAACCGGCGTCCCGTATTCGCAAACTGGCGCAACCCGGCGGGTTCTCGGTCAACCGCGTGGACAAGCTGCTGGTCGCGGAAGGCGATCGGGTCGAGGCCGGGCAGGTGCTGGCGGTGCTGTCCGACGCCGACAAGAACGATGCCGCCGTGGCGCAGGCCAAGGCCGCCGCCGCCGAGGCGCGCGCCACGCTGGAGAAGGTGAAAGCCGCCGGCCGCCCCAGCGAAATCGCCGAGCAACAGGCCAAGATCGCCAGCCTGATCGCGCAGGAGCGCATCAGCCTGCTGGACGCCGAACGGTCCGAACAACTCGTTCCCAGCGGCGCCGGTGCGCGCGCCACGGCCGAACGCAACCGCGCGGCGGCGAATCGAGCGTCGGCAGATCGGGCGGCGGCGGTGGCACAGTTGGAGACGCTGACACACCCGAGGCCGGAAGACGTGTTCGTCGCCGAGGCTCAGCTACGCAGCGCGGAGGGCAATCTGGCGCACACCAAGGCCGATGCGGCTTTGTCCCGCGTCAAAGCCCCCATCGCCGGGACGGTGATCAAAATCTACGCCCGCGCCGGCGATTTGATCGGGAGCGACGGGCTGCTGGAACTCGCCGACCTCGACCGCATGGACGTGGTGGCGGACGTGTATGAGACCGACCTGCCCCGCCTGCATCAAGGCGCCCAGGCCGACGTGATTGTCCCCGGCGACCCGCACCGGTACCAAGCCAGCGTGCGGGAAATCGGCTGGATGGTCCGCCGCACGACCGAGGCCGGATCCGACCCCGTCGCCGCCGTGGACGCTCGGACGGTGGAGGTCCGGCTGACCCTGGACGACGCCGGACGGCAGGCGCTGCGCCAGCGTACCAACATGCAGGTGCAAGTGGCGATCCGTCCGTGACGGCCCTGTTGCCTCTGCGCTTGGCGTGGCGCCAGTTGCGCGCCGAACGGGCGCGGCTGTTCTCGGCCATCGCCGGGGTGATGTTCGCCTGCGTGTTGGTGTTCATGCAGTTGGGCTTCCGCAGCGCTTTGTTCGACAGCGCCACCGCTTTGCCACAGGCCATGCAGGGGGAGCTGTTTCTGATCCACCCGCTGACCACGGCCTTGTTCCGGCCCGAGACGTTCCCCCGTGTGCGGGCGTACCAGACCCTGGCGCTGCCGGAGGTTCAGGTCGCTGTGCCGATCTACATGGCGCAGGCGATCTGGCGGAACCCGGTGAACGGCAGCCATCGCGCGATCCAGTTGATCGGGTTCGACAATGAAGCCGGTGCGGTCAGCTTCCCCGGCCTGGACGAGTTGATCCCGGCCCTGAAACGGCCCGACACCATCGCCTTCGACTGGAAATCCCGCCCCGAGTTCGGACCCGTCGGCGCGCTGCTGGCCGAACGGGGACCGTTCCAGGTGGAGATCGGTCATCGGATGGTGGAGATCGTGGGGACCGTCGCGCTGGGCGCCAGTTTCGGCGCGGACGGCAACGCGGTCATGACCGAGACCAATTTCCGCCGCCTGATTTCGACACGACAGAGCAACAACATCGATCTTGTGGCGCTGCGCCTGCGTCCTGGCGCCGATCCCCTGACGGTGCAGAAGCAATTGACGGCGCTGCTGCCGGGCGACGTGACGGTGGTGACGCACGACCAGCTAGTGGCGTGGGAGCGTAATTACTGGGAAACCGCGACGCCCATCGGCTTTATTTTCGCCTTCGGCAGCTTGATGGGGCTGATCGTCGGGATGGTCATCGTCTACCAAATCCTGTTCGCCGATATCGCCAGCCATCTGGCGGAATACGCGACGCTGAAAGCGATGGGGTTCTCGGCGGGGTATCTGCGGCTGGTGGTGATGGGCGCGGCGGCGATCCTGGCGGGCTTGGGGTTCGTTCCGGGGATATTGGCCTCCACCGGGCTTTACCGCGTGGTGGCGAAAGCCACATTGTTGCCGTTGCGCATGCAAGTGGATCGAGGCTTGCTGGTGCTGGGGTTGATCTTCGGCATGTGCTCGATCGCAGGGCTGCTGGCCATGCGCAAGCTGAAGGACGCCGATCCGGCGGATATGTTCTGATGGGAGACCATCCGGTTGCCCTGTCGGGTGTTGGCTTTTCGTTTGGGGAGGGTGCGCTGCGCCGTCCCGTGCTGCGGGATTTGCACCTGACCGTGGAACCGGGGGAGGTCGTGTTGCTCACCGGCCCCTCGGGCAGCGGGAAGACGACCCTTCTGACTTTGGTCGGCGCCTTGCGGGCGATGCAGCAGGGGAGTTGCGTCGTTTTGGGCCAGGAACTGCTGGGCGCGGCGGAGTCCGCCCGCGTGGCGTTGCGGCGGCGGATCGGGTTTATCTTCCAGAACCACAACCTTTTGGGGTTCCTCACCGCGCGGCAGAACGTTGCCATGGCGCTGGAATTGCATCCGGATTTCGGCGAGGAAGCCGCGCGCTTGTCCCTGGCCGGAGAGATCTTGGGCCGCGTCGGTCTGGCGGATTTCGCCGACGTCGTCCCCGCGAAATTGTCAGGCGGTCAACGCCAGCGTGTCGCGGTGGCTCGTGCCCTTGTGGCCGGGCCGGGGCTGATCCTGGCGGATGAGCCGACGGCGGCGCTGGACCGGCAGAGCGGACGGGATGTGGTGGACCTGATGCGCGGGCTGGCGAAGGACCGGGGGATGCCGGTGCTGCTGGTGACGCACGATCCGCGGATTTTGGATGTCGCGGACCGGGTGGTGGCGATGGAGGATGGGCGGATCGTGGGGTGATGCGACGCACAATTTTACGATTTTTTGCCTGTGTTGGTGGCCGGGACGAGCCCGGCCATGGCACCGGTTAAAAGTAAGGGCCGCTGCTTTACCCCGACTGTCCCCGCCGCACCTATTTATCCAACCAAAGGTCCTCATACCGATATCCATTGTACGAAGAATTCACCATCGGCGTGAACCCATGCAGCTCCGGTGCCCAACACGTCCCGCCGCGCATGTGCAGAATGATCGGCCGCGCGACATCGTTCTGGATGCGCCGGTCGATATCCCACACCATTTGGCGGCGCTTTTCCGGGTCCACCTCGGACGATTGCTGGTCGAACAGTTTCTCCAGCTCAGGGTTGCAATATTCGGAATAATTCCGCTCCGATTTGCAGGCGAAATTCTCGTAGAACGCCTGATCCGGATCGTCCACCGCATTGCCGGTCAGGTTCAACCCGATCGCGTAATCCTTGCGTGCCACTTTGGAAAACCAGAGACTGGTATCGACCGGATCGAGTTCCCCGTCGATGTAGATTTCCTTCAGATGGTCGATCAGGATCACGGCGGGATCGCGATAGGCCGGAATGTTCCGGGTCGAGACTTTCACCTTCAGCCGGTTGTTCGGCCCGTAGCCGAGCTTTTCCATGATGGCCCGAGCCTCGGCGCGATTATGGGCCATGTCGGGATTGTAGCCGACCATGTCGCGCATCATTGTCTCCGGCATGCCCCAGACGCCATTCGGGGCCGGCAACAAAGTGCCGCCGATATCGGCCTGCCCTTCGAACAAAATATCGATGAACGCCTTCCGGTCCATTGTCAGCGCCATCGCTCGGCGGATGTCGGGATTGTCGAACGGGGCCTTTTCGCGATTGACGATCAGGTTTTCGTTCACGTTCATCGGCCCGAACACACAGATGGCCTTGGGCATCTGCGATTTGATGTCGCGCATCAGCGCCGAGGTCACCTCGGTCGGGAACGTCAGATCGAGCTTCCCGGCTTGAAACGCCAGCATCGCCGTCGAACGATTGGTGATGATCGGCATCTCGATCGCATCGAGATAGGGCCGCCCCGGTTTCCAATAGTTGGGGTTCTTCACCAAACGGATCAATTCGTTCTGCTTGAACTCGGCCAGCATGAACGGCCCGGTGCCGACCGGCTTGGTGCGCATCTGCGCCGGGGACACATGGCACGGATACATCGGCGAATAGCCCGACGCGAGCAGCGCCAGCAGCGACGGCTGGGGACGCCCGAGCTTGAAGGTAACCTCGAGAGGGCCGTTGGGGGTGACGGAAAGGACGTTTTGGTACCACAGCTTGCGCGGGTTTTTACGGAATTTCTCGGTCCCCTTCTCCTGAATCAGGTCGAAGGTGCATTTCACGTCGGCGCTGGTAAACGGCTTGCCGTCGTGCCACGTCACGCCGTCCCGCAGCTTCATGGTCAGCGACAGGTGATCGTCGCTCCAGGCCCAGGACGTCGCCAGTTCGGGGACGATGGAGGCATCGGTATTTCGCGGCTCATGCTGATTGTAGACGATCAGATTGTTGAAGACCGCCATGAAGGGGATGTTGGTGGAATACGTCGCTTCCTCATGGATCGAGGCGGACGCCGGGCTGTCGCGCTGGTAGGTATGCAGGGTGCCACCGGGCTTGGGCTGCTGAGCCAGCGCCGGGAACGACACGGCCAGCGTCGCGGCCAGGACAAACCGAAGAAATCGCATGCAATGAGGGCCTTTCAACATCCGCGCGGGGTATAAACCCCAGCTTTCGGCGGCGCAAATCCGCGATAATTCAGCTTCCGTCCAATCCGTGCGCCTCGGGGAAGAAGAAATCCTTCCAGCTCTCCGGCATGACCTTGATGCTGCCGACGTCGAACATGAATTTCGCGGCCTTCACGGTGTTCCGCGGCACCATGGTCCATTCGGTTCCCGGCGCGGACGCGATCGCGCGCACGAACTCCGGCGACAATTTCGACTCCCCGTCCTCGATCCAGTATTTCGCCGCCTGAGTCAGATCGGCATTCACCCGCGCGGTCGCTTCCTCCAGCGCCGCGTAAAAAGCCTTGAACAGAACCGGATTCCGCTCCCGAAACCGCGACGACGCATAGGCCGTTGTGTAGGTGCTGGGGCCGCCCCAGACATCGAAGGAATTCAAAACTGTGTGGATGTGGGGCGCCTGCTGCAGCTGTTGCAGATACGGCGGCACCGCCCACACGCAATTCACGCCGCCGGTGCCCGACAGCAGCGCCACGGTGGAATCCGGCGGCGCCATCGAGACCGTCAGGCCATCGTAACGGGTGTATTCCTTCAAGCCGAACGCATTCGCCGCCGCCAATTGCAACGACACCGCCTGCGCCGACACTTTCACCGCCGGCACCGCGATTTTCCCGCAGCGCGCGACATCGGCGATTGTTTTAATCGTGTCGTCGCTGCTGACCATCGCGAACGGCGCCGTCGCCATCGCACTGATCGCTCGTACCTCCTGCGCCGAACCGCGCGTCCGCGCCCAGATCGTCAGCACGCCTTGGGGGCTGCCGGACACGATATCGACGCTGCCGGACAGCAACGCATCGTTCATCGACGCCGGCCCGTTAAACTTGAAGCCGGTGACCTTGACCTCCGGTATCCCCATCGCGGCGGCGTGCTTTTGCACGAGTTTCTCGTGCTCCATCACATTGAATTGCAGATATCCCATGGAGAATTGCCGAGCGATGCGGATTTCCGGGATTTCGGCGCGAGCGGGGATGGCCAGGATGGCGAGCATTGCGGCGAACAGGATGCGATACATGGGTGGCTCCTTCGCCGTCCTTATAAGGGCGGTTCCACGCCGGGAACCAGTCACGCCCGCGGGTCCAACGCGTCCCGCAACCCGTCCCCCACCAGATTGAACGACAGCACGCACAGAAAAATCGCCAGCCCCGGGAACACCGCCAACCACGGCGCCTGAGTCAGAAACCGCTGCGCCGCGTTCAACATGGAACCCCAGGACGGATCCGGCGGCTGCTGGCCCAGACCGAGGAACGACAACGACGCCTCGGCGATAATCGCGGCGGCGATGGCCAATGTGGCCTGCACCAGCACCGGCGGCACGATATTGGGCAGCACGTGAAACACCGCCACGCGCCAGGGCGGATTGCCGATGGCGCGCGCGGCTTCCACATACTCCAGCGCCGCCGCCTCCAGCGTCGCGGCGCGTGCCACGCGCATGAAGCGTGGGGCGGAGGAAATGCCGATGGCGATCATGGCGTTGGTCAGATTCGGCCCCAAAATCGCCGCCAGCGCGATGGCCAGGATCAGGAACGGACAGGCCAGCACCGCGTCCACGATGCGGCTGAGCACGGCATCGATCCAACCGCGCGCGAAACCCGCCAACAGCCCCGCCGGCAGCCCGATCCCCGCCGCGATGGCGACCGCGACGGCGCCGGCCAAAAGGCTGGCGCGCGCCCCGAAAATCACACGGGACAGCACGTCGCGGCCGTTCTCGTCCGTGCCCATCCAATGCGCGACGGATGGCGCCTTGCGGATCGCCGACCAGGATGTCGCGGTGGGATCGTACGGCGCCAGCAAGGGCGCGAACACCGCTGCCAGAACGAACAGGACGATGACAGCCAACGCGGCCACCGCGACGCGGCGTTCCAGGAAGCGGGCCAAAGCCTCGTATCGCGGGCCGATGGTTCGGTCAGCCATCGCGCAGCCTCGGGTTGATCACGACGTAAAGGATATCGGCGGCCAAATTCAGCATCACCGTCAGAAACGCGGTGACCAGCACGACGCCCTGCACCACCGGGTAATCGCGGTTGAACACCGCGTCCACGATCATCTTCCCGAAGCCAGGTATACTGAACACCTGCTCCGTCAGCACCGCCCCCGACAGCAACGTGCCGAGTTCCAGCGCGCCCAACGTCACCACCGGCAGCAGCGCATTCCGCAAAGCATGGCCCACGATCACTCCCATCTCCGACAACCCCTTCGCTCGGGCCGTGCGGACGAAATCCTGGCTCATCGCCGTCAGCATCGCGCTGCGGGTGTGGCGCATCAGGATGGCGGCGATGGCGTTGCCCAGCACGAAGGCCGGCATGATCGTCGTGGCCAGCGACTGCCGCCAATCCTCCGACGGCGGCACAAACCCCGACGGCGGCAGCCAGCCCAAATGCACCGAAAGCAACAGGATCAGCATGATCCCCAGCCAGAAATTCGGCGTGGACAGGCCTGCGAGCGCGGCCGCCGTGGCCGCGTAATCCCAAACCTTGCCGCGACACACCGCCGCGACAATCCCGGCCGGAACCCCAATCAGGACAGCAATAACGAACGCCATGCCGCCGACCTGCAATGTCACCGGCAGCTTCTGCGCGATCAGCTTGGCGATGGGTTCCCGCGTGTGCCAGGAAATGCCGAAGTCGCCATGCGCGATCTGCCCGATCCAGTGCCAGTATTGCAGCGGCAACGGCCGGTCCAGCCACAGCTCCGCGCGGATTTGCGCAAGGACAACAGGGTCGCCACGCTCCTCCCCGGCCAGCACGATGGCGGGGTCTCCCGGCATCAAATGTTGCAGGCAGAACACCAAGAGACTGACCAGCAGCAGGGTCGGCACAACCTGCGCGATGCGCCCGGCGAGTTGGGCGTTCATCCCGCCGAACCTATTTCGCCAGCGCCATGCCCTGCAGCCGGATCATGCCGTCGGGCACCGGCTTAAAACCGCTTAGCTTCGCCGACATGCCCACGATATTGACCGGCGTGAACAGATAAATCAGCGGCAAATCCGCCCGTTCCTGCTGCCACATTTTCGCATACAACGCTCGGCGGGCCGCCACGTCGGACACCGAACGGGCCTGATCCAGCATGGCATCGACGGTGGCATTGGAATAGCGGGCGTCGTTCTGCTGCGTGCCGGTGTGCAGGAAAGCGTAGAGATTGCCGTCCGGGTCCGCTCGGCCGGACCAGCCGATCAGCCAGCTTTCGAAATTCCCCTGCGCGGCAGCGGACAGAGACGATGCGAACTCGATCAGGTTGATCTTCAGGTCGAACCCGGCTTCGCGCACCATCGCCTGGATCACCTCGGCTTCCTGCGTCGGGCCGGCGGTGGTGGGGACATTGATGTTCACGACAATCGGCGTCGGCACCCCGGCCTGCTTGATCAGCGCCTTGGCGCGCGCCAGATCGCGCGGCGGCGGCGGGATTTCGGCAACGTGGAACGGCGATGCCGGCGAAATCGCCTGCGCGTTCGGTTGATACATGCCGGCGTAAACGACCTCCACCAGCGCCTGGCGGTCGATCGCGGCCTCGAACGCTTGCCGCAGCAGCGCGTTTTGGTTGATAGGCGCCTTGGAGCGGTCGCCGTGGTCGATGTTGAAGGTGATGCCCTCGTAGCCGAGACCCGGCGATGTCGTCAGGCGCAGCTTGGTGTCCGCCTTCACCGCCGCGACATCGGTCGGCAGCACACGTTCGGCCAAATCGATGGCGTTGGCACGCAGATTGGCCATCAGCACCGCGCTGTCGGGCATTGGGCGGTAGACGACTTTGTCGAAATGCACATTCGCGGCGTCCCAGTATCCGGGGAAGCGGTCCAGCACGATTCGATCCTGCGCCACGCGTTCGTTGAACATGAAGGGACCCGAGCAAATCGGGTGCTGGGCAAAGTCCTTGCCGGCGGCCTCGGTGGCTTTCGGGGGCAGCATCATGCCGGCGCGATCCGTCAACTGTGCCAGCAGCGGCGAGGTCGGTGTCTTTAGGACGATCCGCACCGTGGCGGGATCGACAATGTCCACGTGGTCGATGGTGCCGATTTCGCCGCGCCGGAAGCTGCCTTGCATCGTGAGGTGGCGCTCCAGTGTGTATTTCACCGCCGTTGCGTCGAACGGCTCGCCGTTATGGAATGTCACGCCCTGGCGGAGATGCAGCACCAGCGTCACCGGATCGGCCCATTCGTAGCCGGTCGCCAATTGCGGCACGATTTCCAGCTTTTCGTTCAGATCGAACAGCTTGTCGCAAAGGCCGGCGAAGACGATGCGCCCGACATAGGACCGAGCCAGGGTTGGGTCGAGGCCGTCGGCATCCTCCCGCAGCGCAATGCGCAAGGTTTGCGCCTGGGCGGCGGTCAGAAGGGACATAAGACAGGCGGCGGCGAGCAGCAGACGGCGCATACGGGGACTCCTGGGCGGCGCCGGCAGTGTGGCAATGGTGTCCGGCAGGGCGCAAGGCGAATTACCGGTTCGTATGCGCCCCGGTGCTGTCGATGACGACGCAGTTCGTGCGGCCGGAGGCGTAGCAGTCCTGCAGCGCGGCCGAACGGCGCAGTTGCGTCATGACAAACCAGACGCCGGCGAACAAAGCGGCGACCAGAGCCAGACCGACCAGGGATCGCAGGCGGGACGGGCCGGGGTCCTGGGTCACACCTCTTCCTCCGATCGTGCCCACTCGTTCATCAGCGTGTAGCCCACGCCCAGCAGAACGGGTCCCAGGAAAATCCCCAACAGACCGAAGGCGATCGCGCCGCCCATGACGCCCAGAATCGTCAACAGGAACGGCAGATGGGCGCCGCGGGCGATGAACCAGGGGCGGATCAGGCTGTCGGCGCCGGAGATCACGATGGACCCGTACACCGCGAGGAAAATGCCCCAGGCGAGATGACCCGTGCTCAAAAGCCAGATTGTCGCGGGAATCCAAATCAGCGGCGCGCCCACCGGCAGCACCGCCAACAGCCCGGCGGTGCCGCCCAGTAGCATCGCGCGGGGGACGCCGGCCATGCCGAGGCCGATGGCCGTCAGAATGCCCTGCACGATCGCGGTGCCCAGAATGCCGTAGACCACGCCGCGGACGGTGTTGCCGGTAACCAGGATCAGACGGTCGGCCCGCCCGCCGGCGATCCGGTGCAGCAGCAGTTTCAGATGCGCGGCCATCGTCTCCCCATGCACGTAGATGAAGAACGCGGCGAACAGCGCCAGCAGGAACATCAGCACGCCCCCGGCGATGCCCAGCAGCACGTGCAATCCGTTCTCCAGCACGATGCCGAAATAGGGCTGCAGGGCACCCAGCATGGCGCCGATGTCCTCGGCCCAGCGGTTCCACAGATCGCCGATGGTGGGGCCGACCAAGGGGACATCGAACAGCCAGCCGGGGGCGGCGGGGAGACCGGATTTCAGCGCTTCCTCGATGGCATTGCGCAGTTGGCGGATGTCGTCGGAACGACTGGGCGCGGCGAGGACGATGGGCACGACGACGACAACGGCGGTCAGCGCCACCATCCCTCCGGCGGCGGGACCGTTCGACAGGTGCAGGCGCTGACGCAGCCACTCGAACACCGGCCAGGTGGTGAACACCAGGATCGCCGCCCACAGCAGGGCGGAGATAAACGGGTACAGCACCAGCACGCAGCCGATGGCGATCCCGCCCAGCAGCAATCCCATCAGGGTACGTTCGGCCGTCATATGCGTCTGTCCTTTGGGCCGGCCCCATCTGGTAAAGCCGGACGGTGGCTTGTAGCCTCCCGCCGCGAGTCCGGGGAGGGTCCATCATGCCACGCTTTGCCGCCAATCTGTCGATGATGTTCAACGAGGTGCCGTTCCTTGATCGGTTCGCCGCCGCCGCGAAGGCGGGGTTCGAGGGGGTGGAGTTCCTGTTTCCCTACGATTTCCCCGCTGCCGAGATACGCAAGCGCCTGAAGGGCGAGGGCCTGACCCAGGCGCTGTTCAACATGCCGCCCGGCGACTGGGCGAACGGCGAGCGCGGCCTGACCAGCCTGCCGGGCCGCCAGAGCGAGTTCCGCGAGGCCGTGAAACGCGCGCTGGATTACGCCGCCGAGTTGGAATGCCGCCACGTCCACTGCATGGCCGGCATCCCCGGCCCCGACGTGGCACCCGGCACGGCCGCCGCTCTGTTCGCCGCCAATCTGGCCTGGGCGACCGAACGGGCATCTCCGGCCGGGGTGAAGCTGGTGATCGAGCCGATCAACCACCGCGACATGCCCGGCTATTTCCTGAATACCCAGGCCCAGGGCGCCGCCGTCATCGAAGCCATCGGCCGCGACCGGCTCGGGCTGCAATTCGATCTGTACCATGTGCAGATCACCGAGGGCGATATCTCCAAGCGGATGGAGAAGCATATGCCCATCATTTCCCACATGCAGATCGCCGACGTGCCGGCGCGGAACGAGCCGGGCACCGGGGAGATCGGCTGGTCCTATCTGTTCCGCCGCATGGACGAACTCGGATACACCGGCTGGGTCGGCTGCGAATACCGTCCGGCCGGCGATACGGTGGCCGGGCTGGGATGGCGGGAACGGTTTGCCGCATAATACCGTCATGGTCGGGCCCGACCCGACCATGACGGGTGGATCGAAAAGGAGCACACAACAATGAAAATCGGATTCGTCGGCCTCGGCATCATGGGGCGCCCCATGGCCCTGAACCTCAAGAACGGCGGCCATGACCTGATCGTGCCGGAACGTGCCAGCCTGACCGCGGAAATCCGAGCAGCCGCGACCGTGGTCGCCGATGGTCAGGCTGTGGCAGCGGCGTCCGATGTCGTGATCCTGATGGTGCCCGACACACCGGACGTCGAATCCGCGCTGTTCGCCGCCAACGGCGTCGCGGCGGGGTTGAAGGCGGGGACGCTGGTGATCGACATGTCCTCGATTTCCCCCGTCGCCACCAAGGACTTCGCCGAGCGTGTGAACGCGCTGGGCTGCGACTATCTGGATGCGCCGGTGTCCGGCGGCGAGGTCGGCGCCAAGGCCGCCAGCCTGACCATCATGGTCGGCGGCCCGGATGCCGCCTTCGCTCGGGCGAAGCCGCTGTTCGACCTGATGGGCAAGAACATCACCCATATCGGGGCGGAGAACGGAACCGGCCAGACCTGCAAGGTCGCCAACCAGATCATTGTGGCGTTGAACATCCAGGCGGTGGCGGAAGCGCTGGTATTTGCCTCCAAGGCCGGCGCCGATCCGGCCAAGGTGCGGTCGGCGCTGATGGGCGGGTTCGCGTCCTCGCGGATTCTCGAAGTGCACGCCGAACGCATGCTGGCCGGCACGTTCAACCCCGGCTTCCGCATCCGGCTGCACCAGAAGGACCTCAATCTGGCGTTGTCGTCGGCCAAGGATCTCAACCTTTCGCTGCCGAACACCGCCATTGCCCAGCAGATGATGTCGTCGTGCATGTCGCGGGGCGAGGGCGATCTGGATCATTCGGCACTGGTTTTGGCCATCGAGAATATGGCCAATTACAGCATGCGCGAGAAATCGTAACACCGCTCGCCGCACGAGAATTCGTCGCATAAACCGGCATGGAACTTGAAAAACAGTTCCATGCGGCATAACTTGCGCCACGAACGCCGGTTCTGAGATTCGACTCGCAGAACCCGCGCGAAACCGGCCGAGGGGCGAAACATGTCGATGCGGTTTACGGAAATTGGGCAGCAACTGCGGGCCTATCGGCTCGAGTCCGGGTTGCGGGCCGAGGAAATCGCTGCTCGCTTGGGCGTGTCGCGCGCGGCGCTGTACCGCTACGAAAAAGGCGAGGTGATCAAGCTCGATACCATCAAGCGTCTGGCCGAACTGTTGAAAATTTCGCCATTGTCGCTGCTGGGGATCGGGGTCGAATATTACAGCCGCCCCATCGGCTACGCCGAACGCGTCCGCCAGATCGAGGAAACCACCGATCAAATCCTCCAGCTGACCGGTCCGCTTTGCTACCTCACGACATCCGACTCGTACGATGCCACCCTGGCCGCGGCCTTCGATGAGGCGGTGGAGCAGTCGGGCGACGAGCGTGTGGCCATGCGCAGCCTGACCGAACAGGTCATGGGCATCCTGATCGCACGCAAGCGCATGTACACAATGCGTCGCCCCAGCATTATCGCCATGGTCTCCATCGCGTCGGTCCGGCGCTTGCTGGAAGACGGCATCGCCAGCGGCATCCCGGTGTCCGACCGGCTGCGCCGCATCTGCCGCGACGTGGCGATGAAAGAGATCGAAAACATCGCGACCTTGATGGAAACCGAACCGATGGGTCTACAGTTCGGCCTGCTGACCGGCGTACAGCCCAGTTCGTCCTTCAAAATCCTGCGGGCGCGCGATCGCGTGTCGCTGGCGGTTAACCCGTTCCTGCCGGACATCTACCCCAATTCGCACACGGGCGTCGCAATGATCACCGGGGCCGACGAAGCGGTGGCGGCGCATCAACGCGTGGCCGAGGCCAACTGGCGCGACGCCATTAAAGGGTCTGCCGGTGCCGCGCGTCTGCGCCAGTTGATCGCGGCGGCCGCGGGATAATACGTGCCAACGGCCATGCCAGGGCGGTGAACGCGGCTGACACCAGGATCAACGGCGCCAGCCGTCCGCCGAATGCATGCTCATACAGCGCCGATCCGACTGTGTCGGCCAACGGCACGGCGAAATTGACGGTTGACATCAGTGCGGCGAACCCGAAGCCCTCCGCTCCTTCGGGGCAGGCCTCCGCCGCGAGGCTGAATGTGGCGATCGTGGCCAACATGTTGGCGATCCCCGCCGCGAAATAGATCGCAACGGCGGTGACGGGGCCGGCCAGACACAGATACGCCAAAGTGGTCGCGGCGCCGGCGAGAATGCTCAGGCGCAGCAACGACACGGTTGGCAGGTCCTTGGCGATGAAGCGGTAGAAGATCCCTCCGGCGATCCAGCCGGCCGCGTTGACCGAGGCCAGCAGGCCGACAAAGCCCTGGGAGAAACCCAGGCGATCCGTCATGTGGAAATACAACGGCGTACCGAAGCCGGGGCTGAAATAATACAGGAAAAGATAGGCGGCGATCAGCCACAGCACACGCGATCGCAATGCGCGCAGTAATGCACCGAACCGGTGCCGCAAGGCCGCGAGATCGATGGCGGCACGTTCTTCATGGATCAGCAGCAACGCCGGCAGCACAGCCAGCGGCGCGACAGCCGCGATCCAGGCGGCGGTGTGCAGCGCGTCGGGCGCGGCCAGACGCTGCGCCAACTGCCCGCCCACGACCGAGGCGGCGATCATCGCGAGGTTATAGAACAGCCATTGTTGATTGACGAAAGCGCCGCTGCTGCCGGTGCGCTGCCCGTTCTCCACCAGCAATGCCCCGCACAGCGTGCTGGCGATGGCCAACGCCACGGACGCCAGCACCAAAGCCGGCACGATGCCCGCGGGCGTGCCCGTCATCGCGAGGCCGACGAAAGCCGCTGTACCCGCCAAACTCGCCAGTATCAGCCACCCGCGGCGGCGAGAGCCGAACAGCGGCACGAAGTCCGACAGCACTCCGTACAGCGGTTTGATCACCCAGGGCAGATCGACCACCGCCAGCGACGCGCTGATCTCGGTCGGCCCCCAGCCCCGCGCTTCCTTCAGGAAATGCGTCAACGGCACCCAGACAATGCCCGATTTCGCCTGCCCGATCCCCTCCATCGCGTAAACGATGGCGAAGAACCACATCAGGCGAGGAATGGCGGGGGTGTCGTTCATATGCGCGGGACCCTGCATGAGGCGTTGCCCTGGAACAAGGGGCACGTCACGATGCGGGCGTTCAACGGAGTTCGGCACATGCCCTGGCGCATCGGGATCGACATCGGCGGCACTTTCACGGATGTGGCGATGGTGGAGGAAGGGACGGGCCGCATCGGCATCGCCAAGGTCCTGACCACGCCTCATGACTTTGGGGAGGCCGTGATCGACGGCATCGCGAAGGGCATGCGGGAAAACGCCATCGATCCGGCCGACGTGACCCTGCTGTCGCACGCCACCACCGTCGTCACCAACGCGCTTTTGGAAAAGAAGGGCGCGCGCACCGGCTTCGTCGCCACCCGCGGGTTCCGCGATCTTCTGGAACTGCGCCGGTCCTCCCGCCCCGATCTGTACGATCTGTTTCAGGACGGGCCGGCCGTCCTGGTGCCGCGCCGTCACAGGTTCGAGATCACCGAACGGATCGACGCCCAGGGTCAGGTCGTGACGCCGCTGGCGGAAGACGAGCTGCCGGCGCTGATCGAAGCCATCCGCACAGCCGGGTTGCAAACGGTTGCCGTCTCGTTTCTCTTTTCCTTCCTCAACGACGCGCACGAACGCCGGGTCGGCGAAGCCCTGCGCGCCGCGCTGCCGGATGTCGGAGTGTTTCTGTCCTGCGAGGTGCTGCCGGAAATCCGGGAGTTCGAACGTGCCAGCACCACCGCCGTCTGCGCCTATGTCGGGCCGCTGCTGGCCGGTTACCTCGGCCGGTTGTCGGAAGCGACGTCGGCCCTTGGCTTGCCGCCCTTGCACGTGATGGGATCTTCGGGCGGCGTCTTCGACATCGGGGAGGGATTGCGCATGCCGGCGATGGCGGTGGAATCCGGCCCGGCGGCGGGCGTGATCGCGGCGGCGTTGGTGGGGCGGCAGTTGGAACGGCCCAATCTGATTTCGTTCGACATGGGCGGCACGACCGCCAAGGCCAGTGTCATCGCCAACGGCGAAATCGCCGTGACGGCGGAATACGAGGTTGGCGGCGCCGCGAACGCCAAGCGATGGATGCACGGTACCGGCCATCCGATCCGCGTGCCGGTGATCGATCTGGCGGAGGTCAGCGCCGGCGGCGGCTCCATCGCCTGGGTCGATCCGGGCAACGCGCTCAAAGTGGGGCCGCACAGCGCGGGCGCGGCGCCAGGCCCGGCGGCATACGGACGTGGCGGCACACGGGCGACGGTCACGGATGCGAATGTCGTGTTGGGCTATCTCGACCGCACCGCCTTGCTGGGCGGCGGCCTGCCAATTGACGCAGCAGCGGCCGAACGCGCGGTGCTCGCCGATGTCGGCACCCATTACGGCCTGTCGGCGATCGAAGCGGCGCAGCGGATCGTGGGCATCGTGAATGCCAACATGGCGCAAGCCCTGCGCATCGTCTCGGTCGAGCGCGGTTACGATCCCCGCGAATTCAGCCTGATCGCCTTCGGCGGCGCCGGCCCGGTTCACGCCGTGGCACTCGCCGAGGAACTCGGCATCCCCGAAGTGGTCGTACCCCCTGCCCCCGGCGCGTTCTCGGCTTTGGGACTGGTGTCGACCGATCTGAAGCGGGACTACGCACGCACCCTGTATGCGGACCTCGGTACGGTGGCACCCGAGCGGGTGGCGGAGGTCGTGGCTTCGATGGAACAGGCTGGAATGGCGATGCTGGAGGCATCCGGTGTGCCGGCGGGGCGGCGGGCGTTGTTGCGATTGGCCGATGTGCGGTATCGGCGGCAGGCCTACGAGCTAACGATTCCGGTGGCGGACGGGCCGATTACCCGCGCGACGTTGGACGCGCTTGCGGACGCGTTTCATCTGCGTCACGAACAGACGTACGGACATGCCAATCGCACGGAAAGCGTGCAATTGGTGACTTTACGGGTGACCGCGGTTGGCCGCCATGCGGCCTTGCATCTACGACGTGCCGGCGATGCCGGATTGGCGCGCCGGCACTACCGGGACGTGTGGTTTCCCACGACCGGGCTTGTCAGGACACCTGTATATTGGCGCGATGGGCTTGCCGCGGGCGAGACGCTGGCGGGGCCGGTTGTGATTGAAGCCTTGGATGCAACGGTCGTTATACTCCCCGGATGGAATGCCATGGTAGATGCGGGTGGATATTTACTCGTAAGGCGGGTGCCGTAGACACGGCGAAGTTGAAAAACCGCTCGACTCAAGCAACGACAAAACCCGACAAATCGGACGTGGCCGATTATTCGTCTGTGCGCCTAGATTCACGCTAGCCGACAGCCTCGACGCTGATCGGACAAACTAATCAGTCTGATATTGTAATATTGTTTACCGGGGGTAAGTGCCGTGGATACTCAAACAAGAAATCCCATCGATCCATCGATCAAGGGAATCGTTTGCTGCCTGATGTCTCTCCAACAGGAAGCCCAGTCCTTGGGCCAGGATCTGGCGGCTAACCTAATCGCGGCGGCACGCCTCGCACTGGCCAACCGCGACACCCCAGCCGTCAACGACAATCCGGCTGTTCCGGTCGCCATCCTGACCGGTGCATCAGCTATTCGCTTGCATGACCGTCAAGGCGCCGCTCATCTCTGACGCGTCCGGCGCACGGGCAAGCGCCGCCTGCATCGTCAGAATAAAGCAGGCACCGACACCTGTATTCGTCACGGACAGGCCACCGCCGATCGACTGCATCATGCCGTGGCTGATCGAGAGCCCTAAACCGGTTCCTTCACCCGGAGCCTTGGTCGTGAAGAAGGGTTCGAACAGGCGCGGCATCACACTGGCCGGAATACCGCCGCCGCGATCCACAATCCGCAACTCGACCTGAGCGCGCGGTTTGGTGGAAGCCTCGATCCGCAGTACACGTTGGTCGGAAGCAATGTGCCGCATAGCGTCCCGTGCGTTGACACACAGATTGACGATAACGTTCTCGATCAACACCAGCCGCCCCGTCACTGGCGGCAGGTCCGACGGCAGGTAGGTTTCGACCACGACACCGTAACTGCGCAGCATCCCGCTGACCAACGCCAAGGCCCCGGTCACCGCTTCCTCGAGATGCACCGGCTCCAGCGGGCCGGCATCCCCGCGGCCGAAAATGCGCAAATGCGACACGATGTTTTTCGCCCGCTGCGCCTGCTCGACGATCCGGCTCAAGCGCACCAAGGCCCCCGGAATTCCGGCGGGCCCCACCGACAACGCGTCCTCGGCGTTCTCCGCGGCCAGCGACATGACCGCGATGGGCTGATTCAACTCGTGCGCCAAACCCGTCGCCAACTCACCCAGCGTCGCCAGTTTGGCATTGTCCATGACCTGCTGCGCCATCCCGTGTTCGCGCGTGATATCGGTCCAGTTGCCGATAATCTCGGTACGGTCCGCGTACCGCTCCACCACCCGCGCCCGATCGCGGATCCAGACGCCCTCGGACCCCGGCAGATGATATTCGGTTTGTGCTTCGCCGGTTTCCAGCACGCGGTGGAAGAACGCATCGATCTCCATCTTGGCGTTGGCTCCCAGGTCCTCGTACCAACCGATGGATCGCCGCGTTGTATCGATCGTGCGCCCCGTGATCGCGGCCACGTTGTCGCTGACGAAATCGACCGTGAGCCGCCCGCGAACATCGATGGTGCCACGGTAGACGGCCGTCGGCATGCCCGACAGCAACCGGCTGACTTCGCCGCGGGCTGTTTCCGCGGCGCGTTCCGCCTGACGCGCCGCGGCGGCTTCGGTCTCCGCCCGACGCAGCGCCGTCATGTTCATGCCGATGGTCAGTATTTGGGCGACATCCCCATTCGGCCCGAAGATCGGCGTTTTGGTCAGCAGCATATGCCGTTCGGGCTGCTGCGGCGTGACCGGATAATGCTGCGCGATGTCGGCCGCCGTCCGGCCCGTTCGCAGCACTTCGCGATCCGCCTCTTCCGCGATTTTGACGAACGGATGATCGCCCAGAAACTCCCGGACGGTCCTCCCCACCGGCGTCCCCGTTCCGGCAGTGCCGAAAAACGCTCGGTATGCATCGTTCGTCCAACGGACCCGCAGGTCCCGGTCTTTCAGCTGAATCGTCACCGGGGCGGATTCCAGCACGGTTTCCAGCAGTTTTTCGCCATCCTGACGGCGCGCGATCTCGCGGATCAGAACCGTGGCGACCATTAGCGCCAAACCGGCAATCGCTATGGTGCCGACCAGCACCTGATCGCGGAATCGCATGTAGGGCGCCAGCACTTCCCGCATCGCCAAGCCTACAGCCACCACGAGCGGGTATTCGCGGACGTAGCGATAGCTGACGATCCGCTCGATGCCATCGGTGGTGTAGGTACCGACGAAATGGCCGACCGGTGCGACGTTCAAATGCTTGAACAGGTCCGACCCCTTCAACGACTGTCCGATCGTGCGGTCGCCTCCGGCCAGACGGGAGCGTACGATGCCATCCAATCCGATCAAGCCGATCGCCCCATGTTCCCCCAGCGACAGGGAATTATAGAAATTGGCAAAATAATTCGGATCCAGGCCGAAGACGACAGTGCCCGCGAAACTGCCGTTGGGTCGTTCCAACCGACGGCTGAACTGAATGGTCCAGCGCCCGCTGGCCTTGGCCTGTACCGGCACGGCGATGAACAACCCCGCGTCGATATGGTCACGGTGGACAGTGAAATGTTCCCGGTCGGCGATGTTGTGCCCCGCGGTGCCGACATTGTTCAGCACGACGGTGCCGTCCGCGTTGGCGATACCCAGGACCGCCGCTTCCGGTTGCAACAAAAGATCGCTGTGCGAAACCCAATAACCGAGCTCGAAGCGATCCGGATCCCGGCGATAGTCTCGGGCGATGTTTAAAAGCAGTTGATCGATGGCTCGGACAGTCGCGACGACATGCTCTTCCGCCGCGCGTGCCAGATTGCTCGCGGTAACGGTCGCCTGCTCTTGTGCGGCCTGCCGCTCGCGCGCCAGCGTAAACCAACTGGCGGCAACGAAAATGGCAACCGCCGCCAGCGCGAACGCGGCGAACTTCCAGTTGCCGGACCGAATCGGAATAGGCCAATTCATCGCTATCGGTGGCGGCATGATGTGTTCCAGAGTGAGCCAAAGCAAACAGCACGACAATTCTAGACTCGCGCGCAGCGATACCCTAGCCCCTTTTCCTGGCAGGATTGAACACGGGACACCGAACCGTTAGCAAAGCACCGCCGCCGCGCGGCGGGAGTATCAGGACCGAACGATCGCCATGACGCTATCCGTTTCGCCAGATGTCGCAGCTTTGACCCCGCCGGCCTCGGGACGCTGGCAGGTGTTGATCGTCGATGACGAGGTCGCCGTCGTCGAGGAACTCGCCCATGGCCTCCGCCTGCGCGGCTACCGGGTCTTGACCGCCACAACGGGCATCGAAGCTTGGAATTTGCTGACAACCCGAGCCGACATCGGTGTCGCTGTCTGCGATATTCGGATGCCGGGGATGGATGGCCACGCGCTGACGCAGGCCATCGCGACTCGCAACCGCGGCGGGCATCGGACACAGGTCATTATCATCAGCGGGCACGGCACCTCGCACGATGAGGCGATTGCGGGTGCCGCCGGGGCGGTTGCCTTCCTGAACAAACCGTTCCTGGGCAGCGAACTGCGCGCCGCGCTCGCGGTCGCGCTCGCCCGTGCCGATGGTTAGACCTCGGGAAACGCCGTGAACGCGTAGCCCTGGTTACGGATCGTGACGATGCTGCGCTCCCCACCCGAACCGAGCTTCTGGCGTAAATGCAGGACAAGATTGTCGATCGCACGCTCTTCCGAACGCCAGGGCCGCATGAAGACGCGTCGCGTCAGGGTTTCCCGATCGACCGGCTGATTGGGCGTTTCCAGGAGCTGGGCCAGCAATTCGAACTCCGCCGCCGTCAGCGGAACCATCGAACCGTCGGGCCGCAGCAACTGGCGTTCCGGCAGTGAGAACCGCCAGCGCGGCTTCGCCGAAGCCGGTGCGGCCGCGGCCGCTCGGCGCAGGTGCGCCCGTACACGCGCGACCAACTCCCGGCCGGAGATCGGCTTGATCAGGAAATCGTCGGCCCCGATTTCCAGCGCCAGAATGCGGTCGGCTTCGCGTTGGTTCGCCGTCAGCACCAGTATCGGCACTTGCGTCAGCATACGCAGACGGGGCAACCGCGGGATCGCGTCGACCGACCCGAGCAACTGATCGAGGACGATGATATCGACCGGCGTCGCCTCGACGCGCGCCAGCGCCTGATCCCAGTCCGGGGCGACCAGCGGGTTCATGCCGTGATGGCGCACCGAGATCGCCATTTCGTCCGCGAGGCTGATATCGTCCTCGACGATCAGCACCGTCGGATTGCTGTCATCTCTGTCCTGCAAGCGCCCGTCGCCCCTCATTGTTCGTATCGGCCACGCCCCTGCTTAGGGTTCGCGGGACCACGCAGCAATAGGCGATTCGACGGGCGCCAAGCAAGAGAACCAAGCCCTCAGGCACCGCCCTGCTTGGGCCAGACCGCCGGGGCGGTGGCGATCTCCGGCGGGTAGACCGCCACCGGCTTGCCATTCTGCCATTGGATCATGACCAGTTGGGCATCCACCCGGCGGCCTTTTTCGTCGAATTTGAGATGCCCGCCGGGAAAGCAGGCGGCGGGACCGTCGCGCATGTCCATCTTACGCAGCGCCTCGGCCACTTTGGCTTTATCCGCCGAACCGGCCTGTTCCATCGCAGCGGCGAGAATCCAGACATGCGCGTAGGCGAACAGCGAGTCGTGGCCAAACCACGGCTCCCCGGTGCGGGCGATGAAGCGGCGGCCGACATCCTCCATCGGTTTACCCGGCCAGTTCGCCAGGAATGCCAGCAGTCCCTGCAATTCCGCCGCGCTGGTGACGTTCAGCAGTTCCGGCGCGCCGATGTGCCCGCCGCCGCCGATCAGCGGCAGCTTGCCGCCGGCGAGGCCGTATTCCGCGAATTTGTCCAGCAGCAGCTTGTCGTCGGGAACGTTGGAGGACAGCATCACGCAGAACTCCGGCCGGCCGGAGCGCACCTTCTGCACCAGCGTCGTCCCATCGGTCAGCGGCGGTGTGAAGATCTCGTCGACCACCGCCGTCAGGTTATTCTCCCGCAGCGTATGGTCGCGCAAATCTTTGAAGAAGCTGACATTGGCAGCGGTGTTGTCTCCGATCATGCCCATTTTCGCGGGCGCCTTGCCGGTCGTGCGCTTGGCCAGATCGACGATGGCGGGAATGACCTGCTGCGCTTGGTAGTTGGCGGTGGGCGAGGTCTGGAACACGTATTTGAATCCGCGCCCGGTGATCAGATCGGAATAGGACAGGGTCAGCCAGGGCAGGGCCGCGCGTTCGGTGACCTCGGTCGCCGCCAGGGTCAGCGACGATCCCCAGCAGCCGAACCCGCCGGCGAGCTCCGGTTCCTGCGCGATCATGCGCTGCGCCGCGTCTTTGGCTTTCTCGGCGGAGTCGCCGGCGTCGAACTGCATCAGCTTCAACTTGGCGCCGCCGAGCGCCTTGATGCCGCCGGCCTTGTTGAGATCGTCGATCGCCATCTCGGCGCCGAGTTTTTCCAAAAGGCCCGAGCGCGCCCAGGGGCCGGACAGCGGCACCAGCATAGCGATTTTGACTTCGGATGGAGACTGCGCGTGGGATGTCCCCGCGATGGCGGCGGCACCGGACATGGCGAGGGCGGTACGGCGCCCGATACGCGACGGTACGGTCATGATCGATTTCCTTCCCTTTGGCGCGCGGTTGCTCCGCATCAGGGACGCACGATCACCATAATCACGATAACAATCAACAGCAGCGTCGGGACTTCGTTGGCGATGCGGTAGAAGCGATGGGACTTGGTGTTGCGATCTTCCATGAACAGCCGCCGCCATTTGGACATGGCGCCGTGGAATCCGGACATCGCAAGCACCGATGCCAGTTTGACGTACCACCAGGGGGCCGACCAATCGATGATTCCCGGTGTCAGTACCAGCATGATCCCGAACGTCCAGGTAGCGACCATCGCGGGGTTTATGATCTGTCGCAGCAGCCGGTACTCCATGACCTTGAAGCGCTCGCTTTCGGCGGATCCCGGTTGCAATTCGCAGTGGTACACGAACAGGCGCGGCAAGTAGAACATGCCGGCCATCCAGGCGACCATGGAAATGACGTGGAACGCCTTGGTCCACGGATACACGGCGGCGAGCCACGGGATGGTCATAGCACGACTTTCAGCAGCTCGGGGAGCGCCCGCATGGCGCGGAACGGCATAGCACCGACGGCCCGCAGCGCTGCCCCGTCATGATCCGGGCTGAAGCCGAGGCACGCCATGCCAGCGGCGCGTGCGGCGGTGGCGCCAGCGACGGAGTCCTCGATCACGATGCAGTGTTCGGGGTCGATATTCTCGGCCGCGGCGGCTTCCAGGAACACGTCCGGCGCGGGCTTGCCCCGGCCGCCGCGCAGGATGATCTCGTGGGCGCTGTGGACGCGGTCGCGCACCAGATCGGACCAGCCGACGCAGGCGAATTTGGCGGCCATTTCCGTGTGGGAGGAATTGGACGCGATCCGCCAGGGCAGCCCGAGCGCGGCGACGCCGGTAAGGGCTTGGTGGGCGCCGGGGATGGGGGCGACTTCGGTCGCCAGGATCTTGGTCAAGCGCTGCACGACGCGGTCCACCCAACCAGGGCCGAGGGAACGGCCGACGCGTTCTTCGATCATCGGGACCATGTCGTGGAAGGACAGACCGAGGAAGCGGTGGTGGCATTCCTCGGGGGTTATGGTCCAGCCGAGTTCGCCGATGCAGGCCGAGACGACGCGGTCGCACAAGGCTTCGCTGTCGATCAGAACCCCGTCGCAATCGAAGATGACCATGCGAATGGGGGCGGCGCGGGTGGACAGATAGGCGCGCGCTGCCCCCGTCATGATCACCCCTTCGGCTCCACATCCAGCCGCACGGCGATCCCCTCCAGCCCCGGCGCGGCGGCCGGGTAGCGTGCCAGGACCAGCGGGTCGTGGCCGGGGATAATCCCGTTCTTCTGGTCCGCGAGTTTCCGCATCGTGTCGTAGCCGTTCAACGTGTCCTCATGGCTGTGCACGATCGGGAAGGCGCGCCCTTCTTCCATGTTGGCGTAAAAGTGGCTGGCATCTGCCGCCAGCACCATCCAGCCGCGCTGGGTCCAGACCCGAACCACCTGCAACCCTTTGCTGTGGCCGCCGACGTGATGCACGGTCACCCCTGGCGCGATCTCATCCACGCCGTCATGGAACGCCACCTGCCCGCGGTACAGCTTACGAACGATAGCGACGACGTCTTCTTCCTCGAACGGGCCGCGGAGGCCGGCGTGGCAGATGCAGCGCCCGGTGCAATACTCCATCTCCTTGTCCTGGAGATGATATTTTGCCCCAGGGAACATGTCGTAGTTGCCGCAATGGTCGTAGTGCATATGCGACAGGATCACGTCGCCAACCTTGTCCGGCTGCACGCCGATGGCCTGCAGGCCCACGGCGGGGGAGCGCAGAAACTGCCGCCCCCGCTTCACGCCCATGGCTTCGTCGAAGCCGGTGTCGAGGACGATGCTCCGGTCGCCCGATTTCATCGCCCAGACGAAGTAGTCCAACGGCATCGGCGCATCGTGCGGATCGCCACCGATGAAGTTGGTCGACCGCCGCGCCGCCGGGTTATGGGCATAGCGGACGGCGTAAACCTCCCACGGGGTCACGACGGTTACGCCTTCGGCCAGAACGCTTGGTGAGTCGCCACCGCCTCGGGGAACACCGGTACCGGCACGCCGTCGCGCCACTGCACGACGCACAGTTTGGCGCCGACGCGGCGGCCTTTCTCGTCGAATTTGATACGCCCATCCGGGAAGAAGCGGGCGGGACCGTCGGTGATGTCGATGGTGTGCAGCGCCTCGTTCACCTTGTGGCGTTCGGCCGACCCGGCCCGCTCGATCCCCGCGACCAGGGTCATCACATGCGTGTAGCCGAACAGCGAGTCATGGACGAACCAGGGTTCCTTGGTGCGTTCGATGAAGCGCTTGGTGACATCGGCCATCGCCTTGCCCGGCCAGTTGGCCAGGCCGACGATCACCGATTCCAGGTTCTCCTTGGTCGTGAGCTTGGTCAGCTCCGGCTGGCACCAGTGACCGCCGCCACCGACCAGCGCCATCTTCTTGGCGGTCAGGCCGAATTCGGCGAATTTTTCCACAAGCAGCTTGTCGTCGCCGGCGTTGGTGGATTGCAGCAGCACGAAATCGGGTTTGCCCTGGCGCAGCTTCTGCACGATCGTGGTCGCGTCGGCCAACGGCGGGGTGAACACTTCGTCCACTACCAGCTCAAGCTTCTGCTCCTGCACCACGTGGCCGCGGATCGGCTTGTAGAAGCTGACCGAGGACGCGGAGTTATCGCCGACCAACCCGACTTTGGTGGGGCGCTTGCCGCCAGCCTTCGCCGCCATATCCATGACGATCGGCACGATGTCCTGCGCCTGCGCGTCCGCGGTCGGTGAGCACTGGAAGACGTATTTGAAGCCGCGATTGGTGATCAGGTCCGAATAGGACAGGGTCAGCCAGGGCAGTTCGGCGCGTTCGGTGACTTCCGTCGCGGCGAGGGTGAACGTGGACAGCCAGCAGCCGAAACCACCGGACAAATCGGGCTCCTGCGCGACCATGCGCTGGGCCGCGTCCTTGGCCTTCTCGGCGGAATCGCCCGCGTCGAATTCCATCAGCTTCAGCTTGGCGCCGCCGAGGGATTTGATGCCGCCATTGGCGTTCACTTCGTCGACGGCCATGCGGGCGCCCATCTGCTCCAGCAGGCCGGACCGCGCCCACGGGCCGGACAGCGGCACCAGCATGGCGATCTTCACATCCGGCTTGGCTTGCGCTCGGGCGCGTGTGGCGGTGCCGGCGAGGGCGGCGGTACCGGCCAAAGCGGCGCGGCGGGTGGTGAGAAGCGTCATGGTTTTTGTCTCCCTGTAAAACACGTCATGGTCGGGCCTGACCCGACCAACTCAGGCCAATGGGATGGAGGTGGTCGGGTCAGGCCCGACCATGACGGTTTCCGTCATCACGTCAGCCCCAGATACGACTTCCGCACCCGGTCGTCCGCTAGAAGCGTCTCATAGTTCCCGTCCAGCACCATGTGCCCGGTTTCCAGCACATAGCCGTGGTCGGACAGTTCCAGCGCCTCCGCGACCCGCTGCTCGACCAGCAGGATGGTGACGCCGTCTTCTTTGTGGATTTGCTGCACCCGCTCGAAGATCGTGTCGGTGACGGCGGGCGCCAGACCCATCGATGGTTCGTCCAACATCAGCAAACGCGGCGCGCAGGCGAGGCCTCGGCCGATGGCAACCATCTGCTGCTCTCCACCCGACAGCGTGCCGGCCATCTGCCCGGCGCGTTCGTGCAGGATGGGGAACAGCGTGTGAATGCGGTCCAAGGTGCGCGCCCAGGCGGCTTGGCCGGCGGCGGGGTACGCTCCCATTTCCAGGTTTTCCCGGACCGTCAGGGTTTTGAACACCTGCCGCCCTTCCGGTACATGCGCGATGCCCAGATGGGCGCGTTCCGATGCCGACAGCTTCAGCAGGTCCTGGCCGAAGAACGTGATGCTGCCGCTGGCGGGCCTCACAACGCCGGAGATCGTCTTGAACAACGTCGTTTTACCCGCGCCGTTCGGCCCGACGACGGTGACGAACTGGCCCTCGGAGACCGTCAGCGAGACATCCGTCAGCGCCCGCAGGCCGCCGTAGGAGACCGATAGATTGGAAATCTCAAGCATCGAGTTTCGCCAGGAATTTCTTGCCGAGGTAGGCTTCGATCACGGTGCGGTCCTCCACGACGGTTCGAGGCGGGCCGGAGGCCAGCACCGCGCCATGATCCAGCACCACGAAGCGGTCGGCGATGCGCAGCATGGCGTGCATGGTGTGTTCGATGATGCCGATCGTCATGCCTTCGTCGCGCAGGCGTTTGAGCACGTCCAGGATATCGTCGCATTCCTCTCGGCCGAGACCGGCGAGGGTTTCGTCCAGCAGCAGCAGCTTGGGTCGCCCCGCCAGAGCGCGTGCCAGCTCCATCAGGCGAAGCTGCTTATTGGTCAGGCTGCCGGCTTCGACACCCGCGATGTCCGCGAGGCCCGTGCGGTGCAACGCGTGAATGGCGGCGTCGGCGGCGTCTTGATCCGATAGGCCGGCACCGTAGGCGCCTACGATGACGTTATCGAACAGCGGCAGACGCGGAAAACTGCGCACGACCTGGAAGGTGCGGCCAACGCCCATATGGCAGACGGCGTGGACTTTCTTGCCGAGCATGGATTGGCCGGACAGGGTCGCCGTGCCGGTGTCGGCGGGGAGGACGCCGTTCAGCAGATTGAACAACGTGGTCTTGCCGGCGCCGTTGGGGCCGATAATTCCCAAAATTTCGCCCTCGGCGATTTCGAAGCTGACGTCGCTGACCGCGCGCAGACCGCCGAACGACTTCGACAGGCCGGCCACCTTCATCAGCGGCGTGCCGGCTGTGACGCTGGCTTTGGCGAGATGGTCGGGCTTGCTGGCCGTAGGAATGGGCTTCGGCGCCGCCTTTTTCCAGAATTTGTCGCGGAGCGTCCAATACAGCCCATCCGGCGCGGCCAGGATGATCGCGATCACCGCCGCGCCATAGACCACGCCCTGAATGCCCGGCAGCACGTTGCCCGCGTAGGCATCGAGAAATTTCGATAATGGCACCAGGAACGCCGCGCCGATGACCGGCCCCCACAGAGAGGCCACACCGCCGAACAAGGTCAGGACCACCGGCTGGGCGGAGACCAACATCCCGAACACGGAATCCGGCGTCACCACCAACTGCACGCAGGCGTACAACCCACCCGCTGCCGCGGCCATCATGCCGGACACGATCAGCGCCCGCATTTTCCAGGTCTTGGAGTCGATACCCGCGGCCTCGGCCGCCAGTTCGTTCTGCCGGATCGCCAGCAGCGCCAGACCGAAGCGGGAGTTTTCGACCAATACGCACACGAAGACCGCGGCGATCAGCAGCCCGACGGCGACCAGCGTGTAGAAGCGGGGATCGGAGAATTCCAGGTACGCGGCCGGCGCTTCCCGGTGCATCGGCAGCGACATTTCCTGGAAGCCGAAATATTGCAGGAAATACAGTACTGCGAGCGGGTAGGCGAGCATCGACAGCGCGAAATAGTGGCCGCGCAGCCGGAAGGTGGGCGTGCCGATCAGCACCGCCGCGAACCCGCCGACCACCATGCCCAAGGGAATGCCCAGCCACGGCGTCAAGTTCCAGTACACCAGCGCCAGCGTCATCACGTAGCCGCCGATGCCGAAGAAGCTGGCATGGCCGAAACTCAACTGCCCAGCATAACCGGACAGAATGTTCCAGGACACGCCGAACGCGGCCCAGATCGGGACGAGGGTGAGAATCAACTGGTAGTAGCTGTTGGTGACGTTCCAGGCCAACGCGATGTAGGCGACCGACAGGATCGCCAGCATGCTCAGGTCGCGGCGGACTTTGGCGGCGGTTCCGTTCCTCATGTCACGCGCGCTCCGCCGAACGGCCGAACAATCCCTGCGGGCGCAGCAGGACGATCAGCAGAAAGACGATAAAGATCGCCGCATTCTGCAACTGCGGCGGCAGGATCAGGGCCGAGAACTGCTGCACGAACCCGACTGTCAGCCCGCCCCAGAAGGCGCCCATGATCGAGCCGATGCCGCCCAGCACCACGCCGGAATACATGATGATGACGTAGTCGAAGCCGACGAAGGGGCCGAAGCTCAGATACGTCGCCATCAGGCCGCCGGCGATGGCGGTGATGCCGCAGCCCATGCCGAACGCCATGCGGTAGTACTTGTCCACGTCGATGCCCATATAGGTCGCGGCCGTCGGGTTATCCGCCGCCGCGCGCAGGGCCTTGCCGATGCGGGTGAATTCCATGGTCATATAGAGCGCCAGCGCGGTGACGATGGCGACCGCACAAGCGATCAGCTTGGCCTTGTTCAGAAACACCGAGGCATCGCCGATGCCGAGCCCGACCTCGATGGCGGAGGACGACAGCGGCGTGCGCACCGTGAAGGGTGTGGAGCCGAACACGATCATGCCGCCGTTCTGCAGGATCAGGGAGATGCCGAGCGTCACGATGAGCTGCCCGAAATGCCCGTCGTCGATACTGCCCGCCGTTTTCAGGCCGGAGACACGGGATATCAGGAATTTATGGATCAGCGCACCGACCACGAAAATAATCGGTCCCGCCAGGATCGCGCCCACGAACGGGCCGACATAGGGGCCGAGGAACGCCAGCACGCCGCCGCCGGTTACCAGATACAGGCTGGCGAACATGCCGAGCATGAGGATTTCGCCCTGGGCGAAGTTGACGACCTTCATGATGCCGAAGATCAGCCCCAGGCCGATGCACATCAGGCCGTAGATGCAGCCGATGGTGAGCCCCGCGGTCAACGCGTTGGCTATGTTCTCGATCAGGCTTTCGATATCCACCTTGGTCCGTCGCTTCCTGAGGGGCCGGCCTGATTGGCCCGCGCTTTCCGGCGGGGTCTTAGCTTGTTGGGATGCGGGTCTCAAGGTGGGGGTTACGGGGGATCTTTGTCGTCGAACAAGAGAGCGAATCCACGCAGCATGGACCGCACCAATTCATTAACCTACTTGCCAAAATCTCTGTAACGCGGTAGGAAAAGGTGTGGAGAAAAAGCGGCCTCATTACGCGCTATCGACCGTAAGAACGCTGATCGAGCAAGGTAACGCTCGGACGACCGCTGTGGCAGCAAGGGATGCGGCAAATTTGGGGTTCGATTTTCGCGGCGTGCTGGAGATCGTCGCCGCGCTGAAAACCGCCGATTTTTACAAGAGCATGACGACATATAACGATCATCGCGTCTGGCAGGATGTCTACCGACCGCTCACCGAGGCGGGCAGGGTCTATCTGAAACTCACGGTGATCGCCGATTTGTTGATCGTCTCGTTTAAGGAGCTCTGACGATGATATGTCCGGTTTGCGGTGGCGCCGAATTGCAAAGCGACAGACGCGATCTGCCGCATGTCTATAAGGGCATGACGACGGTCTTTCGCGACGTGCCTGGAGATTATTGCCCGGCATGTGGGGAAGTGGTGTTGGGACCGGATGAATCGCATGGGATCGGCGCCGCGATGCTGGCGTTCAATCGCCAGGTCAACGCATCCTCGGTCGATCCGGGTTTCATCGCTTCGGTCCGCAAGAAACTGGGCCTCGATCAGCGAGAGGCCGCCGCGATCTTTGGCGGCGGAACCAACGCCTTTTCCCGTTATGAGACCGGCAGGACGCGGCCGCCGGTGGCGTTGGTCAAACTGCTGCGCATCTTGGATCGCCATCCGGAGTTGCTGGCGGAGGTGCGCGCAATGCCCGTGGCGGCTTGAGCTGGGACGCAGCCGTACCGCTATGCCCCGCCCGGCCAACTGGGGCGCGTTTCAAGGAGCCGCGCTGGAAGCCAACCGGCGGGAGGCCCTGGGGTATCAGGCAGACGGCTCCATCGCCGGAGGCATGATGACAGCCACGGTCACCGAAATTCCAGTAGGCGTGTGGCTGAGCCGGATTGCCCATACCGGCACGCCGGTTCAGGTCACCCTGTCTGCCCCCTGGTGGACATACCTGGGAGAGTTCTCGGCGGCGGTGCGCGATCCGCTCGGCGCGGCGGCGGCGGTCAGCCACCTCGCACGCAACCAATTGGCGCTGTCCAGCGATTATATTTACCCGCGCGAAGCAACCGACGAACTGCGGGCCAGTTTCGGTCTCGACCCGCTCGCCTCTCTCCACAACGACGCGGAGCGAAAACCTTACGACCGTATCTATATTGTCGAGGCGACCCGCACCTTGCTCGCATTTCGCGGCAAAGGCCGGCCGGTCGCCGACAGGCCTCGTCTTGATTCGGACCGCGAAGGCCCGACCTGGAACGCCGGCCGGGACATCGATCAGTTGTTCATTCCAGGGCTACGGGATCCCGGCGCCAAGCTGTCGGCCATCGGACGGTCGGCGCTCCATTTCCATCGATCGATGTCGGTCGCCGGTTGGCTGGAGCGCCTTGCTTTGGACCGCGGCAGCCAGTTCGATCTCTGACGGCCGCGATTCGACCCTTAATGCCCGCTGCCCAGGGTCCCCGCTTTCCGTAGCCGCGCATGCGGGATCGCGAAGGTGGCCAGGAACGTGCCGAAGCCGATCAGCAACGCGGCTGCCGAGAACCCTGTGTAAATCGTGCCGGTGTAATCCTTCAAAAAACCGACCGACGCGGGCCCCAGCAGACCGCCGAACTGACCCATCGCGCTGATCAGGGCGATGCCCGCCGCGGCGCCACGACCTTCCAGCCAAACCGGCGGGATGGTCCAGAAGATCATGAACAGGGAGTAGGCGCTGCCTACCGAAATCGCCAGCAGGATGGCGGTTCCCATCACGCTCCCCGATACCAAGGGCAGCAGCAAATAGGCGATCGCGGCCGCCGCGCCCGTGCAGAACATATGCCATTTGCGTTCCAGCATTCGGTCGGAGCTGCGGCAGAGGACCAGCACTTCGATTGCCGCGAACCCCCAGACGAACATCAGGATATGCGCGGCCTCGGTCACCGATGTCGCGCCGGCTTGCCGCAGCAGGGTTGGGAACCAGACATTGCTGTTGTTCAGGTAGGCGGTGGTGAAATAGATGAACACCATCAGCCAGACGCGCGGGCTGGTGAAAACCTGCATGACGCTGGCAGCGACCCCGTGCTTGTGGGCCGCGCGATCCGCCGCCATATCGGCGACCACCATATCCTTTTCGGCTTGGGTCAGGAATTTCGCGTTCTCGGGCCGGTCGGTCAGCATGAACCAGGCGCATAGCCCCAGCAGCACCGCCGGCACGCCGTCGATCAGGAACAACCAACGCCAGCCGCGCATGCCCATCAGACCGTCCATCCCATCCATGATCCCGCCGGAGATCGCGCCGCCGACGATACCCGCCAGGGGAATGCCCACCAGGAACAAACTCGTCGCTCGGCCTCGCTGATGGTTGGGGAACCAGAAGCTCAAATACAGCAGCACGCCAGGGAAGAATCCGGCCTCGAACGCGCCGAGGAAGAAGCGCTGGATGTAGAACCACGTGTCGTTCTGCGCCCAAGCCATGGAGATCGTGACCAAACCCCAGAGCGTCATGATCCGCATCAGGGTTCGCGGGGCGCCGATCTTCAGCAACCACATGTTGCTGGGGATTTCGAACAGGATGTAGCCGACGAAGAAGGCGGACGTGATCAGGCCGAACACCGTGTCCGACAGATGCATGTCCTTCATGAACTGCAACTTCGCGTAGCCGATGCTGACTCGGTCGAGGTAGTTGACGATGTAGCAGGCCAGCAGGAACGGCAGCAGGCGCCAGCCGATCTTGCGATAGACAGCGTTATGGTCGGGCGCGGCGGCTTCGGGCATCGCGGGGTTCGTCCTTCGGTTGGGCGGAGGCGCTGCATAGCGGGGACGGGTTCCCTTGGCCAGCCGACGCACACGCACCACCGCCGTTGCTTTTATTGACAACACCGCACCGTCTGCCCGGTAGCCCGCACGGCTATAAGTACCGGATAGCATTGATCGATCGGGAGGTAGGTGTCCTGCGTTACGACAATGAAGCCGGCACAGGCGATCACCGGCATCTCGGCACTGAGGAATCGCCCTACCGCTTCACGACCATCGAGCAATTGCTCGCCGACTTCGACGCCGACACAGGGAAATACCTCGATGAACATCCTTATCATCGGTAACTGTTCGGCCGCGCGGCGTCGCGCCGACATCGTGCGTGCCTGGAAAACCGGCCAGCCCGAAACTGCCGCCCGGCTCGATTTCCAAAGCCTGGAAGGCGCCTGGCAGCTACTCGGCCCCAAACGATGGACGATCCTTCGGGCGATGGCGGGGCAAGGCCCACTGGCGATCCGCGAAATCACTCGGCGCGTTGGGCGGGATGTGCGGGCCGTGCATAGCGACGTGCGGGCGCTGGCAGTGTCAGCCTTGCGTTTCGCTCACTCGTAATAGTTACGACACCATAACGACACAGGACCGCGAGTCCGCGCGTATTCAGGCCATCAACCCCCGCGACGGGCGGATCAGCACTTCGGCTGAAATCCCGAGCGCTTCATGCAAGCGGCGGATCATGGCGATCGAAAGGCCGCGCTTGCGGTTCAGCACCTCGGCGATCCGTGTTCGCGTGCCGATAATCCCTTCGAGGTCCTTCCGGGTCATGCCCATTTGGTCCATCCGAAACCGGATGGCCTCCACGGGGTCGGGCGGGTCGATGGGAACGTGTTTCGCCTCGTAGGCATCGATCAAGGTCGCGAGCACGTCCAGGCGATCGCCCTCGGGCGTGCCAAGCTTGGCCCCCCACAGCGCTTCCACCTCCGCCATCGCATCCTCGTGATCCGCTGGCGAGCGAATCGGTCTTACCTCAGCGAACATGGTCGATCTCCTTCGCATCGATGCGGTCGTAATCCGCGTGGGTCCCAATCCATTTGATCCAAACGATGGATTTCTCGAAATCCACGGACACGATCAAACGGTAGTCATTGCCTTTGATATTGAACACGATCCGGTCGGCGGCGACGATGCTGGCAGTGCCATAACTCCGTTTCACGTCCGCGGTGCTGGTCCAGTCCGCCTTGCTTACCTCGGCGAACCAGGCATCGAGGGCCGCCTTTAACGCACCGTGGTCTCGGCGGCCGGATCGCTCGGCCACATAGTCTCGTAAAGTCCGCCGCGCGATGATCCGCATAAACGCCTTTTTACGCTGCATCCAAAATGGGCGCAACCGTTATCCCATGGACAAACCGCCGCGACGGGCGGACAATCCGCGCATTCCCCCATCGGAGCCCCGGTACGATGAACGTCCAGGTCACCACTCTGCCGCGCACGGTCAACCAGTCCAAGCTGGCCACCGCCGACTGCGACATCCATCCGCAGCGCAGCAACGACAAGCAGCTGCATCCCTACCTGGAAAAGCGCTGGATCGAGCATATGCAGATGTTCGGCGCCCGCCCGCGTCAGGCGTATCAGGCGGGACCGGCCTATCCGAAGGGGCAGCCCAATGCTTCCCGCCGCGATGCGTGGCCGCCGGAGGGCGGGCGTCCTGGCAGTTCGCTCCGGTTCATGCGGGAACAACTGCTGGACCAGAACAACTGCGTGCTCGGGGTGCTGAACCCGACCGGCGACAATGGGCAGGCATACCAGAATCGCGAGTTCGGTGCCGCCGTCTGCCACGCCATGAACGAATGGATTTTGAACGAGTGGCTGATCCCGGAGCCTCGGCTGAAAGGTTCCATCGTCGTGCCGTTCGAGGATCCGGAGGCCGCGCTGAAGGAGCTGGAACTCTACGCCGGCGACCCGCGCTTCGTGCAGGTCCTGATGCTGAACCGCACGGCGGAACCGGCCGGACAGAAGCGCTACTGGAAGCTGTATGAAGCCGCCGCCGCCGCCAATCTGCCGATCGGGGTGCATGCCTTCGGCTTCGGCGGGCATCCCTCCAGCGGCTCCGGCTGGCCGTCGTATTATATCGAGGACATGGTCGGCCACGCGCAGTCCTGTCAGACGTTTCTCACCTCAATGGTGATCGAGGGCGTGTTCGAGCGGATCAAGAACTGCAAGCTGGTGCTGATCGAGGGCGGGTTTGCCTGGCTGCCGTCGCTGGCTTGGCGGTTGGACAAATTATGGAACCGGTTGAAGGTGGAAACGCCGCATCTGAAGCATTTGCCGAGCGAATATATCCATGAGCATCTGTGGCTGACGACGCAGCCGATGGAAGAGCCGGCGAAGCGCGAACAGGTGCTGGACGCCATCGACTGGATCGGCTGGGACAAGCTGCTGTTCGCCACCGACTACCCCCATTGGGATTACGACGATCCCGATCAGGTCCTGCCGATGCCGTTGGCCGAGGAGAAGAAGCGGGGGTTCTTCCTCAATAATGCGGTGAAGCTGTACGGGCAGGGGTAGTCGTATCAATTGCGTCATGGTCCGCGCAGGCGGATCGCCCACGCCTTGCGGTGGAAAATCCAGTGAAGGCGTGGGTCCTCCGCCTTCGCGGAGGATGACAGGAGGAGGCGATGCGCCCCTACCCCCGCGGGACCACCGCCGGATTGGCCAGCCGTAACGGCTGGCCGGCCGCGTAGGCTGCGATCTGCTCGAAGGTTTCGGCGAAATACAGCTCGAAATTATCCCACTCCGCCCAGCCCAGATGCGGGGTGCAGACCACGTTTGGCATTTTCAAATACGGGTGGTCGCCGTTAACGATCGGTTCCTGGTCGTAAACATCCACCGCGGCATACCCCGGCCGCCCCGCCCGCAACGCCGCCAGCAATGCCCCCGGCGCGATCAGTTCGGCGCGGGATGTATTCACGATCAGCGCCGTTGGCTTCATCCGAGCAAGGTCTTCCGGCCCGACGATTCCCCTGGTGTCCGGCCGCAGCCGCACATGCAGGGACAGCACATCGGACTGCTCGAAGAACGCGGCTTTGCTTTCGGCGACCGAATAGCCTCGTTCCAGCGCCCGTTTGGCGGATTGATCCTGCCCGTAGACCAGGATTTTCATCCCCAGCCCCGCCCCGGCCTCGGCCACCAGCGACCCGATATTGCCCAGCCCGAAAATCCCCAGCGTGCTGCCACGCAGCCGATGCGACAGCGTCATCGGCCATTCGCCCCGGCGCATCCGTTCGGCCTCCAGCACGATATTGCGCCGCGCCGCCACCATCAGCGCGACGGTCAGTTCGGCCGGTGCGACCGGGGAGTTGCTCTTGCCGGTGGACACCATCACCCCATGATCCGTCGCGGCGGCGTAATCGATCGTCGTGGCGTTGCGCCCAACCAGAGCGATCAGTTTCAACCGCGGCAACCGCTCGATCAGCGCCCGCGAGAACTCCACCCGTTCGCGGATCGCGACGATCACGTCGGCCGGTTGCAGCCGTTCCACCAGCGCCTCGAAATCCGCTGCGGGTTCGCGATATATCGTGACCGTGTGACCGGCGATCAGCTTGTAGCAATCCAGGCGAGGGACGATGTCCTGGTATTCGTCCGGGATGATAATGTGCATCAGTAGGGCACCGTCCCTTTGACAACCGTCCGGTGCAGCACCCGCCGGTGCGTGCCCATCGCCTCATGCGGCAACGCCCGGTGCACCAGGCAGCGATTGTCCCACAGCACCAGATCGCCCTGCCGCCAGCGGTGCGTGTAAACGAACGGTGCCTGAGTCGCATGCGCCAGCAGCCGCCGCATCAGCACTTGCCCTTCCGCCACCGGCCATCCGACGACATGCGACGCATGGTTGCCGAGGTACAGCACCTTCGCCCCGGTGTCCGGATGCGTCCGCACGACAGGATGATCGACCGGCGGCCGCTCCGCCATTTGTTCTGCCGTCGCCGGCCGGCTGTTGGACTGAATGCGGCTGGCCTCCCAGCTATGGATCGCGCGCAGGCCGGAGATCGCCCGCTTGTCCTCCTCAGGCAGGGCCGCGTAGGCCTTGGCAGTGTTCGCGAATTGCGTCTCGCCCCCCTTGGGCGGCAATTCCACCGCGTGCAGCATTGTCAGCAGCGACGGCACCGCATGATACGACTTGTCGCTGTGCCAGTAGTAATTGCCGCGTTCCCGCAGCACCTCCGATGGGTTGCCGTCGGAATCCAGGTTAGAAACGGTGTGCACCGGCGCGTAGTTCTTGGCGTCGATCAGGCGGTTGACGTGGGCGCCCTCGATCTCCCCGAAGTTCAGGGTGAATTCGTATTGCTGGTCCTTGGTCAGTTTCTGCCCACGGAACACCAGCACCGGATGCGCCGCGAACGCCGCCAGCAGCCGTGCCCGTCCTGCTTCCGTCAACGGCTGCGACAAATCCATGTCGTCGATTGCAAGACCGCCGAAATCCTCCAACCGAGCGGTCTCGTCCGGACGGGGACCGGAGGGTGGAATGCCGTGGGCGGGGCGGGGGGCGTCGATGGTCGCGCTCATGGTGCTGCCTTTCTGAATGGCCGAGACTCTTTCAAAGCCGCCAGCCCCTGTCAAACCGCGGTGGTTCCGGTAGCATGGCGGGCAATGACGGACTCGCCCACAGAAGCAGCCGGAACGCCCGGCCCCATAGTGCCGCCCAGCAACGCCGGCTGGCAGCGCACGCTGTGGGCCATGGTCGGCATCCAGTTCGTCATGACCGGCGCGATGAGCTTCCTGTCCCCCATCATTCCCCTCATGTTGCCGCAACTCGGTGTCCACACCATCGAGGGCGTCGATATCTGGGCCGGCCTGATCACCGGATCGACCTCCTTCGTCGCCGCCTTCGCCTCTCCGATCTGGGGCCGGGTCGCCGACAAGCACGGCCGCAAGCTGTCGCTGGTTCGGTCGAGCTGTGCCATCGCCCTATTCACCGGCCTGATGGGCTTGGCCACCAACGTCTGGTGGTTCTTCGGCGCCCGCGCGGTGATGGGCATGTTTGCCGGATTCTCGACCTCCGCCATCGCGCTGGTCGCAAGCCAAGTGCCGGAGCGTCGCATCGGCTACGCCCTGGGCTGGCTCAGCACCGGCCAAATGGTCGGCTCCCTGGTCGGTCCCGTACTCGGCGGCGCTTTGGCCGACCTCACGGGCAGCTATCGAGCACCGTTCTTTTGGGCCTCGGCGACGACGTTCGGGACGCTGATCATGGTGTGGTTCTTCGTGCACGAGAACTTCACGCCCCCGAAAGCGTCCGGGAAATCCCGCTCCCTGCGCGGCGGCTACGCGCTGCTGACGAGTTCGGGCGCCGTCATGGCATTGCTGTTCGTGCTGCTGATGGCGCAGTTCGGCGTGCGCACCGTGCAGCCGGTGGTGACGATCTTCGTGCAGGAACTGATCGGCTCCCCGCCGCAAATCGCCACTTTGGCGGGCGTCGCGTTCTCCATCACCGGGCTGGCGAACTTGATGGCGTCGCCGTTCCTCGGCAACCGTTCCGACATCATCGGCTACCGCAAAGTCCTTCTCATCTGCCTGCTCGGCGCCACGTTGACGAGCATCCCGCAGATCTGGGTGAGCAACTACTGGCTGTTCGTGGCCGAACGCTTTGCCGTCGGCCTGTTCATCGGCGGCATCCTGCCCACCGCCAACGCCCTGATCGGCCGCAGCGTCGCGCGGGAGAACCGGGGCACGATCTACGGCATGACCGCCTCCGCCACGTTCCTGGGCAACTCGCTAGGCCCGCTGACCGGCGGCACTCTTGCGGCGGGGTTGGGCATCCGCTGGGTGTTCGCGGTGACGGCGCTGCTGATGGCGGTGAATTTGATTTGGGTCTGGTTCACGGTGCCCGAATATAAGGAAGGACCGGCGGGGGACGCCGCGACCCCAGCCGCCCCCTAGGCAAGAACAACTGGCCCAGCCCCAAGGCGATCGCAGATAGCAGTCTCCCGTCATGGCCGGGCCCGACCATGACCAAAAGGGAATGTCGCCTAAACCGCCTCCAAATCCACGCTGACATTCAAAGAATGCGCCCCGCCGCCCAGGATAACCCCGCGGACCGGACTCAAATCCCCGTAATCCCGCCCCCAGCCCAACACGACATGCTCATCGGCGACAATCAGATCGTTGGTGGGATCGACATCCACCCACCCCAACGCCGGCCCCAGCCAGCAGCCAACCCACGCATGCGACTGGTCCGCCCCCCGCCGCCGTGCCGTCCCCGGCGGCGGTTTCGTGCGGATATACCCGGACACATACCGCGCCGGCAGCCCCAAGCTCCTTAGGCCGGAAATCATCAGGTGCGAGAAATCCTGACAAACCCCCGCCCGCTGCGCCAATACCTGCCCGACCGGCGTCGCGATCGTCGTCACGCCCGCCCGAAAGCTGAAATCCTCGCGAATACGGCGCAGCAGATCGACGATCCCCACCAGCACCGGCCGCCGAGCGGGAAAGGACTGCGCCACGTAGACCGCGACCTCGGGGTCGGGCGCGACCATGGGGCTGGGGAACGCGAACTCGGCCGCCTGCCACTGGTCCCGGCCGCCCTTGCGCGCGGTGGCCACGTCCTCCCACGGCGGGGTCTTCGCGGGGTTGGGGGGAGGCGGGAACGACACCTCCACCTCGGCATGCAAGGTCACGGCGAAACGCGGATGCGGTTGTTCCAGGAACAGCCAGCCAACGCGATTGCCGAAATGGTCTACGTGCTCCACCCGGCGGTTCGGGACGGGATCGGCGACGATCTCGCTGGAGATCACGGTCTGGTACGGCAGCTCCCGCGGCATCAGCCTCACCATATGGCACGCCAGATCGACCGGATCGGCGTAGGCGAAGCGGGTGGCGTGTTCGACCCGGTATCTCATGCCGCACCCCGGAACGACGGTGCCGCTTCGCCCGAACCCAATGTCTGGGCCGCCGGCAGCAGCGCGAAATAATGCCGTGTCACCTGATCCGACAGCGTCAGAATGCGCGATGCGTACCCATGCAACGGCTCCGGCAGCCCGCTGGCCGCCGCCGACTGGTCCGGCGCGTCCGCCACGCGCGTGACCATCGCCTGAATATCGTCCAGCAACCCCGTCGCCACGCCGGACAGCGTCCGGTCGCCCTGGCCGGCGATCTGGTCCAGCAGATCGGCGATCGCCACCAACTGGAACGCCAACCCGCGCGGGTTGCCGTCGTCCGCCAGCACCAGATCGAGGACCGGCGCCGGCTGCAACACCGTCAGATATCGCGACCGGTAGGTAATCAGGGAGTCGCAAAGCTCCAGCACCAGTCGCAAAGCCGGCTCGACCCGCGCGGGCGGCTGCTCCAACGCGAAACCCACCTGCGAACAAATGGCGCGCGCCCGCTCCATCCGTCGGCCGAGTTCCAGGAACATCCAGCCGCCGCCGCGCACCATATTCTCCGCCGCCAGCCCGGCAACAGAGGCGGAAAACCGCAGAATTTCCACCATCGTCTGCGACAGCAGTTCCACGTTGCCGTTCACGTGCCGGGCGCTGTAGCGGATCTGGCGCAACCCGCTGGTGAAGGCGCCGTACATGTCGCCGGTCAGCCGGTCCCGCACTGCTTCCGTCAGCCGCGCGACGTTGGAGATCAGCCACGCGATCGACCCGGAATCCCGGCCACGTTCGTGCAGACTGCCCATCAGCGCCGACAGCAGCGCACCGCCGCCGGCCAGGATGCCGGTGGCTTCCGCGGGAATCAGATCGGCCTGCTCCAGACTGCGCGACAATGCCTCCAACTCGATCAGCTCGTGCGGCATGATGGCGCCACGCGCCAGCCGGCTCAGCGTCGCCCGCGCCAGCCGGGCAGAGCCTTCCAACCGCTCCACATACCGTCCCAGCCAGAACAGGTTATCCGCCACCCGGCTCGGCAGATCGCCGGCGGTCCGGCGGATCGCGATCGGGAACGCCGGCAGCGACGGCGGTCCGATAATATCGCTGCGGTCGTCGTTCAAAATCCAGACATCCTTGGACAGGCCTTCGCCTGGCAAGGCGCCACACAGCATCTCATCCGATTCGATCACCCGCGCCAGTCCGCCGTCCATGGCGCGCCATTCCTGCCCGTCGAACACCATATAAACGCGCAGCACCACCGGCTTCGGTTCCATGCCGTTGCGCCCCGCGCAGGGCGCTACCGAGGGCGCAACCACCGGGGTCGCGGCGAAACGCCAAGGCTCCCGCGCGATGTCGGCCAGCAGCTTGGCCCGTTCCTCGCCGTTCAGGCGCGCGGGTTCGATCGCCGCCGACCGCCCGTCCGTCGCCCCCCGGATCAGCCATTGCGCCGGATCGCGCCACACGGTTTCCCGCGCACGTTCCTCGCCCAGCCACATGGTCGGCACGCTGGCGATTTTCAGCGGCTCCCCCAGCAGCCGCATCGACAGTGCCGGCAACCAGGCCGCGAGCGCCGGAGCCTCCATCGCGCCGACGCCGGGATCGTTGGAAATACGGATGGTCCCTCCGCGCGCGGCGTCCATCAGGCCCGGCACCCCGATGCCGCTGCCGGCATCCAGTTCCAACGGGTCCAGCGACCGCGCATTCGCACGATTCAACAGCACATCGACCCGCTGTAGCCCTTTCAGGGTTTTCAGGTAGACCGCGCCGCCGCGTACCGTCAGATCCCCGCCTTCGACCAGGGCGCAGGACAGTTCCCGCGACAGCATCATGTGTTCGAACCAATGCTGGCTCGATGTGCCCGGTGTCAACAGTGCGATGCCAGGGCCGGTCGGGGACGGGGCCTGACCGGCAAATTGGAACTGAGTCTGCCCCTGGAATTGGCTTTGCTGGAACCGCCGAGCCTCGGCTCGTTCCTGACCGAGACGTTGCAGGGCGGTTTGCCAGATGTCGAAGAAGGGCCGCAGCTGGAGCAGTTGCGTGCCGCGAAAGACCTCGGGGATCACGCGTTGCAGCATGCGCCGGTTCTCTCGGGCATAGGCGATACCAGCCGCGCCGACGGTGCGATCGGCCAGCACCCGCCAAGCCCCATCCGCCCCACGTACGAGGTCGGCAGCGTAGAAATCCAAATAACGGTGCCCCGGCCGCCGAGGCCCCTGCATATGCGACGGGCGCAGAAAGGCGTCGTTGGCGAACACGAGGGCCGGCGGAATAACCCCGTCGGCGAGCAGGTTCTGCGAACCGTAGATATCCTCCAGCACCGCTTCCAGAAGTTCCGCGCGCTGCGCCAGACCTTCGGTCAGACCGGCGAATTCGCTGGCCGCCAATGGCAGAGGCAGCGGATCGCAGCGCCAGGAGTGCCGGCCGCTGCCGGGCAGAATGCCGGTCACGCCTTCGTTATCGAAGGCGTCGTTCAACCGCCGTGAAAGATCGGCCAACCCGCCGCCGTCGCCGATCGAAATCGCACTGACAATCTGCCGCCAATGCGGGCGGAGACCGCCCTGGCCATCGACCATTTCGTCGATGCCGGCGGGGAGTGAGGAACCGCTCATAAGGCTGCAGTCCGCTTCGTGGTCGGCGGCAGCCCATAAAAACCCGTCATCCCCGGGCTTGTCCCGGGGACCAATCCCGGCACGAATCCGCAGCGTTGGGCTCGTCTTGGTGGCCGGGACAAGCCCGGCCATGACGGTGCGGGTAGGCCATCGCCTCCCGAGTTAGTGCCAACCGCGACGCGGTTCAAAGTCCCCCTCACGCGAACCGCCGCAGATCCAGCGTCCGCGGATGCTCCAGCCCCACCGCGATCCGCGGTTCCGGCATCGGCCCCGGTGTGTGCCCGATCGGAAAAAACCGAGCGCGACGGCGCGCTTCGGCGGCATTGGCGTTGACGGGGGCGACTTCGTGGCTGAGGCCGCCGGGGTGCACGACCTGATGCGTCATCCCGCCCAGGCTGCGCCCGGTCCAGCGGTCGTACACATCGAACACCAACGGCACCTGCGCCCTTATCGTCGGATGCAGCGCGCTCGGCGGTTGCCACGCCTTGAAGCGGACGCCCGCGACATACTCGCCCTGACGTTCGGTTGGTTGCAGCGGAATGCCGACGCCGTTGCAGGCCAGAACGGTCCGCTCATCGACCCAACCGGTCACCTTCACCTGCACCCGTTCGGCGGAGCTGTCGACGTAGCGCGCCGTGCCGCCCATCGCCTGTTCCTCACCCAACACGTGCCAAGGTTCCAGCGCATGCCGCAGTTCCACGACGGAATCGCGCACCGTCACTTCGCCGATCTGCGGGAACCGGAATTCCTTGTGCGGCGCGAACCAGGCGGGATCGAGCGGGAAGCCCAACTGCCGCAACTCCGCCAACGCGTCGTTGAAATCCTGTTCGGCATAGTGCGGCAGCATGAATTCGTCATGCAGGCGCGTGCCCCAGCGAACCAGCCGGCGCTCGTATGGCGTGTTCCAGAACGCCGCGACGGCGGACCGCACCAGCAGCATCTGCGCCAGCGACATCTCCCCATGCGGAGGCATCTCGAACGCGCGGAATTCCAGCAGACCGCGCCTGCCGCCGCTGCTGTCGGGGGAATACATCTTGTCGATGCAGAATTCCGTTCGGTGGGTGTTGCCGGTCATATCCGCGAGGATGTTGCGCAACATGCGATCCGTGCGCCAGGGCGGCACCTGCTCGAACGGTTCGATCTGGCTGAACGCGATTTCCAGCTCATTGACGCTGTCTTCGCGTGCCTCATCGATACGCGGATGCTGGCTGGTCGGGCCGATGAACAACCCGCTGAACAGGTACGACAGGCTGGGATGGTTGTGCCAGAAGCCCAGCAACGACTTGAGCAGATCGGGACGGCGCAGGAACGGGCTGTCGGCGGGATCGTTGGCGCCCATCACCACGTGGTTGCCACCACCGGTGCCCACATGGCGCCCGTCGACCAGGAATTTCTCCGTCGCCAGACCGACCTGCCGCGCTTCCTCGTAAAGCTGCGTCGTCCGCTCGACGTGCTGGCCCCAATTTTCCGAGGGATGAATGTTGACCTCGATGACACCCGGGTCGGGCGTGACGGAAAAATGCTGCAAGCGGGGATCGGAGGGCGGCATATACCCTTCCAACACCACTTTACGGCCCATCTCCGCGGCGGTCTGTTCGACGGCGGCGGTCAGCGCCAGCCAGTCCTCGGCCGCGTACAGCGGCGGGAAGAACACGTGGACGATGCCGCCACGGGATTCGACCGTCAGCGCGGTGCGGATAACGTCAAGTTCGCCGCGCTTGTTGTTCGGGCCGACGACCGGGATGCGCTGCGGCATGGGGCGGAACCGCTCTACCCCTGGGCCGGGATCGCGCTGGCTGGACACACGGCGGAACGCCTGCGCCGCCGGGAAGGGCGCGCGCGGGGCGAAGGGATCGGTCTCGAAGTCCTGATCCATGAAGTCGGGATCGCCCCAGGGCAGCGCATCCAGCGGCAGGCGCAACCCGATCGGGGAGTCGCCGGGAATCAAGAACATGGTGCCATCGCGGAACACCCACTGGCCGGACTGCCATCGGCGCGACCCGCCGTCGATGACGCGCCGCAGCGGCAGCACGCTGCCCACCGGGGACGCCAATCCCTGCTGGAACACGCGCGCCATCCGGGCGCGTTCGAGGGGATCGCGGAGCTTCGCGTCCTCGACCACCACGTTGGCCGGCAGGCGGTGTTCTTTCCACAGGTAATAGTGAATGTCCTCGTACGCCGGCAGCACCAGCGAGGGATCGACCTGAAGCCGTTCGGCCAGCAGGCGGGCGAACGCCGCTGCCTCCGCCGCGCCAGCATTGTCCTTGTCGTCGTCCGACGCCAGCAGGTCCGGCTGCGTCCAAACAGGTTCGTTATCGGTGCGGAAATGCGAATACAGCGCCCAACGCGGCAACGGCTCGCCGGGGTATTGCTTGCCCATGGCGTATTGCAGCGCCGACCCGGGCGTCCACAATTTCGCCAATCGCCGGATCAACCGCCCGGCGTAGGCGCGCTTTGTGGGCCCGAGCGCATCGGTGTTCCATTCGGGGGCGTCGGGGTCGGCGGCGGCGACGAAGGTCGGCTCCCCGCCCATGGTCAGGCGCACGTCGCCCTTGGTCAGGGCGCGATCCACCCGGTGGCCGGTCGCCAGAATGTCCTGCCACTGGCGGTCGGTGTATGGCTTGGTTACGCGCGGGGTTTCGCGGATGCGGGTCACCGACATCTCGAACCCGAATTCCACCTCGGCTTCGTCCATAAGGCCGCTGATGGGGGAGGCCGAACCCGGATCGGGCGTCGCGGCCAAAGGAATATGCCCTTCGCCCGCCATCAGGCCGGAGGTCGCGTCCAGCCCGACCCAACCGGCGCCGGGCAAATAGACCTCGGCCCAGGCGTGCAAATCGGTGAAATCTTTCTCCGGGCCTTCCGGCCCTACCAGCGGTTTTACGTCGCCGACCAGTTGGATCAGGTAGCCGGACACGAAGCGGGCCGCGTAGCCGAGGTGGCGCAGCAGATGGACCAGCAGCCAAGCGGAATCGCGGCAGGAGCCTCGTGCTTCGGTGAGAGTCTGTTCCGGCGTCCACACGCCGGGTTCCATGCGTACGATGTAGGCAACACGGCTGTTGATGAGGCGGTTGAGTTCCACCAGCTTGTCGACATTCCGTATCTCGTCATGCGGCACAGAGTCGATCAAAGCCTTCAACAGCGGCCCCGGCGTATCCAGCTGGCGGAACGGCGCAAGCTCTTGCTCCAGCACCGGATCGTAGGCGAAAGGCCAGGTTTCGGCCTCCGGCTCCAGGAAGAAGTCGAACGGGTTGATCGTGGCCATGTCGGCCACGAGATCGACCGTGACATCGAATTCCCGGACGCGTTCCGGGAAGACCACCCGAGCCATGAAGTTGCCCTGGGGGTCCTGCAGCCAGTTCAGAAAGTGCGGTTTGGGGGAGACATTCAGGGAATACGACAGGATCGGGGTACGCGCATGCGGCGCCGGACGCAGCCGGATGGTCTGAGGCCCCAGGTTGATCAGACGGTCGTAGCGATAGGTGGTGCGGTGGGTGAGCGCGACGTGAATCGACATGAAGGGCCCTCGGTAAAGGCGCAGCCTAGCACGGCCCTTCGGGCGCGGCGACCGGAGACAAAGCATGCGTCGTGCCAAAAGACGCGGGGAACATCCTTCCCGCTAACCGTCCCCCATTCAACGCGAGACTCCGGCACGTTTTTTGCGATACATCTCTTAACATTCGATCCGACCGGCCCCGGTCGGTGGTTCGCGCCGAAGGGAGACGCCGCTCCGTGCTGAAAACCCAAGCCTACACGTCGGACGGGGCGCCGGCGTCGTTCGATGAAATGCTGCGGCCCGACGGCACCCCGCGGCCCGCATACGCCGAACTGATGAAATGGCTCGGGCAGCAATCCAAAACCTCCCTCCGGCAGAAGCAGCAGGAAGCCGAAGCCATCTTCAGCCGCCTGGGAATCACCTTTGCCGTCTACGGATCGGCCGAAGCCAATGAGAAAATCATCCCCTTCGACCTGATCCCCCGCATTATCTCCGCCGCCGAATGGCGCTTCCTGGAACGCGGGATCGAACAGCGGGTGCGGGCGCTCAACGCCTTCCTCTACGATATTTACCATCGGCAGGAGATCGTGCGCGCCGGCAAAATCCCCTCCGCCATGGTCAACCAGAACGACGCCTTCCTGCCGGACATGATGGGCTTCGACCCGCCGGCCAACGTCTACGCCCATATCATCGGCGTCGACCTCGTCCGCACCGGCGACAACGGGTTCTTCGTGCTGGAGGATAATCTCCGCACCCCCTCCGGCGTGTCCTACATGCTGGAAAACCGGGAAGCGATGATGCATCTGTTCCCGGAATTGTTCTCCGCCCATCGTGTGGCCCCGGTCGAGCGCTACCCGGAACTGCTGCGCCAAACCCTGGAAAGCGTGGCGCCCCGTCATTGCGACGGCGACCCCACCATCGCCGTGCTGACCCCAGGCGTGTTCAACTCCGCCTATTTCGAGCACGCGTTCCTGGCGGACCAGATGGGCGTCGAACTCGTGCAGGGCAGCGACCTGATGGTCGAGGACGGGGCGCTGTTCATGCGCACCATCCGCGGCAAGGAACAGTTGCACGTCATCTACCGCCGCATCGACGACGCCTTCCTCGATCCGCTGAATTTCCGCCCGGATTCGATGCTGGGCGTCCCCGGCCTGTTCGGCCTGTATCGCGCCGGCAAGGTGACGATCGTGAACGCCCCTGGCACCGGAATCGCCGACGACAAGGCCGTCTACGCCTACGTCCCCGACATCGTATCCTTCTACACCGGCGAAAAACCGATCCTGGACAACGTCCAGACATTCCGCTGCTCCATCGACGACGAACGCGCCTATGTCCTGGATAAATTGGATGAGCTGGTGGTGAAGGAGGTCCACGGCTCCGGCGGCTACGGCATGCTGATCGGCCCGCACGCCAGCAAGAAGGAGCGTTCGGATTTCGCCGAACGCATCAAGGCCCGTCCCGCCAACTACATCGCCCAACCGACTTTGGCCCTGTCCACCTGTCCCGCCTTCTGCCCCGAGGGCATTTCGCCTCGGCACGTCGACCTCCGCCCCTTCGTCCTCGTCGGCGACAAAATCCGCGTGACCCCCGGCGGTCTGACCCGCGTGGCGCTGAAGAAAGGGTCCTTGGTGGTCAATTCCAGCCAGGGCGGCGGCACCAAAGACACCTGGGTTCTGGAGGACTGATCATGCTCGGACGCACAGCCTCCAACCTGTTCTGGATGTCCCGCTATATGGAGCGGGCGGAGAACGTCGCCCGCCTGACCGAAGTCGGGCACCGCATGTCCCTGACCCCCGATGTCGGCGGCGGCTATCGCGAAGACTGGCAATCGACACTGACGGCCGCCGGCTGCTTCGATACCCAGGGTAAGCTTGGCACCATCCCGACCGCCGCCGCGGCACAACAATATCTGCTGTTCGACCGGACGAACCCGTCCTCGGTCATTTCCTGCCTGGAAGCTGCCCGTCACAACGGACGGTCGGTGCGCACCGCGCTGACGCGGGCTGTGTGGGAGTCTTTGAACGCCACCTGGATCGAATTCGGCACGATGAGCCGCGAAGCCACGGGGCCGGCGCAATTGCCGGGTCTGCTGGATTGGGTGCGGGAACGCTCATCCCTGTTTCGCGGTGCCGTGCAAGGTTCGCTGTTGCGGGACGAGGGCTTCCACTTCATCGAGCTCGGGACGTATGTGGAACGGTCCGACAACACCGCCCGCATTTTGGATTCCAAATACAGCACGCTGCTGCCCACCACCGATGCCGCTGGCGGGGAACGCGGGATGCATCAATGGGAGACAATCCTGCGTTCGGTGTCGGCGCATCGATCTTATCGGTATGTTTACAAGGACAGTTACCGCCCCGCCAATATCGCGGAATTTCTCATATTGCGCCCGGAAATGCCGCGCAGCCTGCGGTTCTGCCATCACCGCATCTTCCGATCGCTGCGCCGGCTGGCCGAAATGACCGACGGCGGCAGCGCCAGTCTGGCCCTGTCGCGGGAAATCGGCGAACGGCTGGAGGGCAGCCAGATCGCCGACATCTATCGCGCCGGCCTGCACGATTTCCTGCTCGATTTTCTGCGCCGGACGGCCGAGGTCGCCGATACCCTCGCCACCGACTACCACTTCAACTGAACGGGGAGGAATTTCCATGCGGATTTCGGTCTCCCACATCACCGAATACACCTACGACGGCCCTGCCGCCGCCACCGTGCAGCTGCTGCGCCTGACGCCGGTCCCGGTGCGCGGCCAAACCGTGCTGTCCTGGACGATCGAGGCACCCGGCTACGCCACCGCCTGTTCCTACACGGACGGGTTCGGCAACCACGTCGATCTGGTGTCATCGTCGGGCGATGCCCAATCCGTGCGGATCGCCGCGCATGGGGTGGTGGAAACCTCCGACACCGGCGGCGTCACCGGCTGGACCAACGAGCCTCTGCCCCCGGGGGCGTTCCTGCGCGTCAGCCCGGTGACCGCGCTGAGCCCCGAAATCGAGGCCATAGCCGAAACGATCCGTCGCACGGACCGTTTGTCCACGTTGCACGATCTGATGGCTGCCATTCACGGGCATATGAAATACGAACCCGAAACCACCGATCCCAGCACCACGGCGGCGGCGGCGTTCGCGCTGGGACGCGGCGTGTGCCAGGACCACGCCCATATCTTCATCACCGCCGCCCGCAGCCTGGGTATCCCGGCGCGCTACGTAACCGGCTATCTGCTGCTGGAAGACGGGGCCGGCGCGCCCGCGCATCACGCCTGGGCGGAAGCGCTGGTGGAAGACATCGGCTGGGTCGGCTTCGATGCAACCAACGACCTGTGCCCGACCGACCGTTACGTGCGGCTGGGCACGGGCCTGGACGCCGCTTCCGCCGCCCCGATCCGCGGCGTGCGCCGTCTGGCCGGACGCGAAGTCATGAAAGTGGACGTATCCGTCAGCGGCATGAGCCAGACGCAGCAGCAGTAACCCGAAGGGGCGGACTTCCCCGCCCCCTCATCGCATAGCTACTCCGTCCGGCTGATCTCCAGCACGTGTTCGGCGATGGCCATGGACGCCGTCAGGCCCGGCGACTCGATGCCGAACAGGTTGATCAGCCCCGCGACCCCGTGCGTCTGCGGCCCCTGCACCACGAAATCCTGCCCCGGCGCACCCTTCGGCACGATTTTCGGGCGGATGCCGGCATAGCCCGGCTGGAGCGCCCCGTCCTTCAGCCCCGGCCAGTACGTCCGCACCGCCGCGTAGAAACTGTCGGAGCGGGAGGGATCGACGGTGTAATCCAGCGTGTCGATCCATTCCACGTCAGGCCCAAACCGAGCCTGCCCGCCCAGATCGATGGTCAGGTGGACGCCGAGGCCGCCGGGCACCGGCACCGGGTAGATCAGCCGCGAGAACGGCGACCGACCCGCCAGTGTGAAATAATTGCCCTTGGCATAATACGTCGTTGGCACCCGGTCCCGGGGCATGCCGGCGATCTTCCCGGCCAAATCCGGCGCGTCCAACCCGGCCGAGTTCACCAGCAGCCGGCAGCGCAAGGTCATCGGCTCCTCGCCGCCGACATCGACCTCGATCCAGCGGTCTTTGGCCCGCGCGCCCAGCATGGGGCTGTGGAACACCGCCACCGCGCCCGCGTTTTCCGCGTCGCCCTGCAACGCCACCATGAAGCCGTGGCTGTCGACGATGCCCGTCGCCGGGGAGTGCAGCGCGCTGGTGCAGCGGAGGTTCGGCTCCATCGCGATGGCCTCGGCGGCGGTCAGGACGCGCATGCCCTCCACCCCGTTGGCCTCGGCGCGCATTTTAATGCCGGCGAGCATCGCGTCTTCGCGCTCGTTCGTCGCCACGATCAGCTTACCGCAGTTGACGTGCGGCACGTTTTTCTCGGCGCAGAATGGATACAGCATCCGGCGGCCGGCGACGCAGAATCGCGCCATCAGGCTGTTGGCGGGGTAGTAGATCCCGCCGTGAATCACCTCGCTGTTGCGGGAGGAGGTTCCGGTGCCGATGCCCTCGGCCGCTTCCAGAATAATGACTTCGCGGCCGGACATCGCCAGGGCACGCGCGCACGCCAGCCCGACCACGCCGGCACCGACAACGATGCAATCGACTTCTTCCACGCAGATGCTCCTTACGCCGAAAGCCGCTGCATCACGTCTTCGGGAATATCGAAATTGGCGTAGACGTTCTGCACGTCGTCGTTGTCTTCCAGCACGTCCAGCAGCTTCAGCACGCCGCGTGCCTTGTCCTCGTCCAACGTCACCTCGGTCGTGGGGCGCCAGTCGAGCTTGGCGCTTTCAGGGGCACCGAACTTGGCTTCCAGCGCGTCCCGGACGGCGAAGAAATCGTCGATGCCGCAGGTGACCTCATGCGCTTCTTCGTCGCTTTGCACATCGTCGGCACCGGCCTCGATCGCCGCTTCCAGCATGGCATCGGCGGACGCCACGGCGGCCGGGTAACGGATCGCGCCCAGGCGGTTGAACATGAAGCTGACGGAATTCGTTTCCCCCAGCGCGCCGCCGTATTTGACGAAGGCCGAACGGACATCGCCCGCGGTACGGTTGCGGTTGTCGGTCAGGGTCTCGACGATAACCGCGACGCCGTTGGGGCCGTAGCCCTCGTACCGGACCTCCACGTAGTCTTCTCCGCCGCCCGCGCCCGAGGCTTTTTTCACCGCACGATCGATCGTGTCCTTGGTCATGTTCGCCTGACGGGCCGCCGCCATCGCGGCGCGTAGGCGCGGGTTGAACGCCGGGTCGGGCAGGCCCTGACGGGCGGAGACGGTGATCTCTCGGATCAGCTTGGCGTAAATGCGCCCGCGCTTGGCGTCCTGGACGCCCTTGCGGTGCATGATGTTCTTGGCGTGGGAATGGCCGGCCATGGGTCTCGGTCTGCTGCGAAGTGGTTATCGGAAGCCGGCTCTTTACACCGGCCGGCGGCGGCGGGACAGCCCGCCGCCACGCTGGCGCGACTCCTCCTGAGGCTGCTACCCGATCCGGATGCCGGATTTCGAACGGGAACGCAGGATCGCCGGGCGCGTCGCCGGGGTGGACGAGGTCGGGCGAGGCCCGCTGGCGGGACCGGTTGTCGCGGCCGCGGTCGTGTTCCCGGCGGGGATACCCGACCGGCTCGCGGCCTTGCTGGATGATTCCAAGAAGCTGTCGGCCGTCCGGCGGGAAGCGGCCTATGCCGCGTTGCGGGCCTTCGCGGGCGCGGAAATCGGCGTCGGCGCGGCCTCTACCGCCGAGATCGCTCGGCTCAACATCCTGGGGGCGTCGCTGCTGGCGATGCGCCGCGCGGTGGCGCATTTGCCGTATCCGCCGGTGTTGGCGTTGATCGACGGCAACCGCCCCCCTGCCCTGTCCTGCCCGACGGAGTGCGTGATCGGCGGCGACGGCAAGAGCCTGTCCATCGCCGCGGCATCGATCGTCGCCAAGGTCATCCGCGACCGGACGATGGTTCGGCTGGCAGCGCGGTATCCGGCGTATGGCTGGGATGGCAATGCCGGGTATCCCACGGCGTCGCACCGAGCGGTCCTGGCACGCTTGGGACCGTCTCCGCACCATCGGCGGGGGTTCGGGCCGGTGCCCATCTGATTCATGAAGCGACTCGGGACGACTCGTGGAGTCCGGCCATGTCCCTCTTTCGGGCAGAAAGTGGCGACTCGAGTGTAAAGGGTGGTTGACGCGGCTTCGGCGCGTTCGTCAAGTTGCGGTGAATGCTCCTCTTTCCCCAGGGAACCCGTGTTGGAAATCGTTCGAGAGCTGCCGCTGGACCAGGTCCTGTTGGGCGACTGCGTGCAATTGATGGGCATGCTGCCGCCCGCGTCGGTGCATTGCGTCTTCGCCGACCCGCCGTACAACCTGCAATTGCGGGGGGAGTTGCGGCGCCCGGACGACAGCGTCGTGGATGGTGTCGATGAGGAATGGGACCGTTTCACCGATTTCGCCGCCTACGACGCATTTACGCGGGCGTGGCTGACGGAGTGCCGCCGGCTGCTGCGCAAGGACGGCACGATCTGGGTGATCGGCGCTTACCACAACATCTTCCGGATCGGCACGATCCTACAGGACCTTGGGTTCTGGATTCTGAACGACGTGGTGTGGCGCAAGGCCAACCCGATGCCCAACTTCCGCGGCCGGCGGTTCACCAACGCGCATGAGACGTTGATCTGGGCGGCCCGCGATCGCGATTCCCGCTACAAATTCAACTATCAGGCGATGAAGTCGCTGAACGACGACATCCAGATGCGCAGCGACTGGTTCATCCCGCTGTGTACGGGACAGGAGCGGATGCGCAATCAGCACGGACTGAAGCTGCATCCGACCCAAAAGCCCGAGGCGCTACTGCACCGGGTGATGCTGGCGAGCACCTCGCCGGGAGATATCGTACTGGACCCGTTCCTGGGCACCGGGACCACGGCGTCCGTCGCCAAGCGGTTGCACCGGCATTTCATTGGGATCGAGCGCCACCCGGCATACGCCGAGGCCGCGATCGGGCGGGTACGGCATACGAAACCCGGCGAGGGCGCCGGCGAAAGCACACCCACCAAGCGCGATATCCCGCGTGTGCCGTTCGGGAGCTTGGTGGAGCGGGGCCTGATCGCACCGGGTACCAAGCTGATGGACCGACAGCGGCGGG
>Ga0214180_1000038_pt1 | contig 54567 bp, 54 predicted proteins | sample TroBogEpilimnion_22_FD_153018 | JGI IMG/M metagenome (GOLD analysis project Ga0214180, IMG submission 153018) | Freshwater microbial communities from Trout Bog Lake, WI - 16OCT2007 epilimnion | ecosystem: Environmental > Aquatic > Freshwater > Lake > Epilimnion/Euphotic zone | place: Trout Bog... | reverse complement strand
GATGCAGTTCGTTGCTATGACACAGTCGCTGGAATCTGTCGCATTCTCGGCCTGGACCCGAAAGTGAAAGGCGCGCTCAGCGAATACACTTTTAAGAAAAATAAAGAGAAGGCGATTGATTACACCAGAGAGTTGATTAAAGAGAACGTGTCAGCGCTGGTCTGTAGCCACAACCCGGTCTTGCCTCGGATGGTGGAGAAGTTGACCAAGAAAATTGATTTTGATTATGAAGATAACAAATTACAACCTGGTGAAGCCTGGGTTATTCATCACGATAAAAAGAAGGTCCTTCACGTAGATCGGCTCGAAGCACCAAACGTATAGTTAGCGTGAATATCTAAGCCCGGCAAATTTACTTGATGGGCTTATGGAATTCGGAGCCTGACTCCATCCAGTCCATCCACTTGAGAACTACTCCTTCGCGCAGTGCCCATGGGCAGATTTCTAGTTCACGTAAATCGAGATTGCGCATCACGCTCTCTGTGACAAAAGCTCCAGCGACAATTTGTCGCGCTCTGTTTCCAGAGACGCCAGGCAGTCTGGCGCGTTCGTCGTAGCTCATATTTGAGAGTCGGCTTGAAATCTTGCGAATTGCATCGACTTTAATAGTTTTTCCACTGCCATCAAACCAATCGCCACAGAGTCTGGCAAGAGTCCGTAGCGTCTTGCTGGTAGCAATCGCGCGATCGGTCTCCTGATGTTTTACTAGCGCAGGCAAGACAGATTCAAGTTGTGATTCAATGTGATCGCGCATGGCACGAATTCCCTTTTCGCTATACGGATCGCCGCTCAAGAAATTTTGAGTAAGGCGCGATGCGCCAAGCGGAAGTGAAGTTGCAACTTCAGGAGATTCATCTACGCCAACTGCGATCTCCAGTGAACCACCACCGATATCGACCACAAGCAACCGACCACTCGACCAGCCAAACCAACGACGCGCAGCCAAGAAGGTGAGCTTTGCTTCATCTTCACCGGTCAGGACTTGTAAGTCGATCTCAAAATCACGATTGATATTTTTGATGATCGCATCACCGTTGGCAGCTTCGCGTAGCGCAGAAGTTGCAAAGGGGAGTAGTTCTTCTACATTTACTCGACGAGCTTCATCGACCGCTCGCTTAATAGTTTTTCGAACAGTTTGAATTCCAAGCTCATTGATCTCATTTGTATCGGTGAGGAATTCAGTCAGGCGTAGTTCTTCTTTGTAGTTAAAGGTGGGGTTGGGGCGCGCACCTGGGTGGGTATCGACCACTTGCAGATGAACGGTGTTCGACCCGACATCGAGGACTCCAAGGCGCATGGGCGAAACCTACCTAAAAGTGAGCGTGGAGTGAGGCTTTTCAGGCCAAGCGGAGGCGGGCTTACTCGGTTAGGAACTGGCGTTTTCTCGTGTAATAATTACGCCTCACGCCTCCCTAGCTCAGTGGTAGAGCATCCGCCTTGTAAGCGGAAGGTCGTCAGTTCAATCCTGACGGGGGGCTCCATTTTTTTCACCTAACATCTCACCCCTGCCTGCAACTTCTTTTTTTATCACCCCATGAGAGAGTGAGGGGGTGAGTACACAACGCCTTACCGCCCAAGAGCGGGAGAATTTGGCGCTTCCGGGGGTCTCGCTCAGTCGCATTACCCCAATTCCCACCCAACCTCAGTTCATTTCGCGACTCCATCTTGTGGAGTGGCTTGAAGGGCCCGCTCCGCGAGCTGTTGTCGTGATGGCGCCAGCTGGCTACGGCAAGACTGCTCTTGCAGCTCAATGGGCTGCCCGACATTCTAACAAAGTTGCGTGGTACACGGTCTCCCGGGAGGACTCTTCGCGGGATGCAATTTTCAATTTCGTGGCGTGCATTCGACGTGTTCGCCCCCAATTTGCTCCCTGGATTGATGAAATCACGGGTACGGAATTTGATCGCAAAGAAGTGACCGTCAGACTGTGCAATGAGATCGGCACGTGGGATGAAGATTTTCTTTTTGTCTATGACGATATAGATGAATTGCCAGATGACCACCAAGTGATATTGCAAGCCTGGACCGACAATGCGCCACTTAATAGCAAGACCCTGACTTTGCGCAGCACACTTCCACAAATTTCATATATGCGTCCTGTCAGTATGGACACGATCCGATTTATTACAAGCGCTGACTTAGCATTTAAACAAGAAGAAGTGAATGTACTTATCGCGCAACAGGGCTTTGATCCAAACAATCCTGAAGTACAAAAAATAGTTGCAATAGCCGATGGCTGGCCAGCTGGTGTGCAAATGGTTCTCAATTCACTTACTACCGAGGGAAATTTAGAGGTCAGCACGGCTCGAATCGCTACAGATTTACGTCACCGAAATATCATTAAAGCTGCGCTTTCTGTATTGACACAAGAGGAGCGCACTTTTCTTGAAAGAATGGCTTTTTTCGAGAGCTTCGATCTTCCTCTTGTGCATGAATTTTTACAACAACCTGAAGTCGAGAACATTTTGAGAACTCTGTCACAAGAAAATATATATATCGTTCAAATCGGCGATAACCCTTCGCGATATTCCCTGAATGCAATTATAAGAAGTTACTTGGTCGAGAATTTGCGGGAAGACCAGGAGCACTTTGCAGCAGTTGTGAGTCCTGCTGCTGAGTACTACTTGGTGCATGGAGACATTCTAAAAGGATTGTTACTTCTGGATCTGATTGATAATTCAGAGCGGGTTTTAGAAATTGCTTCTACGAATCTTTTGGAGATCATGTTCACGGCTGACCGCCAACTTTTTTATAGATGCATGGAGAGTTTGGAAATTCACATGAAACTCGATGAGGCGGCTTCGTGCTACTTGCGTGCCGCTTTTGAAGCGATCACTGGAAACCGTGATGCAGCTGCTGTTTATAAACTTAAGCTGCAGGAAATAATGGAGCAGAATTATCAAGGGCCAATTGGCGCCCCTGAAATGACTCTGCTCGAGAGCAGGCTTTCGCTGCTAAACGGCGATTTCACTTCGGTGATTGAGCACGCCCACCGAATTTTGCATCTGCCAGAACAAGACCGTACCTCGTCAGTCGCCCACGTTGTAACTATTTACAGAGCTGCTGCGATTGCAGGATTTCTCATGGAAGATCAAGAGATCATGGCCTCGATGCTCGCAGCTTCATTGGCTGCACCGGGTCGGATGCCAGACCTGGTATCGCGCGTGTCCATCCCAGCTATGAAAGCGTTAGTTCAACTTGGCGGCGGTCAGCTCAAAGACGCTATCGAGAATTCATTGCTTGCCCTCTCTCACGCAGAGCGTATGAATATTTCGGGGATGTTTTTTCCTTTTGAAGCCGTTTATTGCTTAGCAGATGCTTACCGAGAGTATGGCGATATCGAACGAGCAGAAGCGCTCATCACCAAGTACCTTCCAGTAGCGTTAGAACACAATCAAACACATTGGATAGTTGCTCTTTACTCAAAACTTTCACTTATCGCGGTTGGTCGGGGTGACGTATCGACAAGCTTGTCACATATTCGAGTCGCACGAGAGTATGTGGCAGGAGCAAATTTTGGCTCCGACATATCTCGAGTAATAGACGAACATGAATTATTAGTGCGGTTAGCTTTGATTGATAATGAAAGAATTGGTGAATTGCTCTACCGGATGCCAAAAACGCTCACCACGCTCTCATTCATCGTGAGCTATCAAGCTCAGCGCGAGCCCTCAAAAGCACAAGCGCTCCTCGATTCTTTTCCACATTGCAGTGTGCGAGAGCAATTGATTAAAGAGCTTATATCAGCGCAGATCTACGGTGATAATCCGACAAAAGCGCGCCAACATTTAGAAAGCGCTGTCGATATTGCAATGAATAATGGTTTTAAAGCAATATTTCTACTGCAATCTGCACGAACTCAAAATTATCTCCTAGAAATCGCAACCAAACAGCCCACTGTATACATGGAGCAATTGGCAATGATGATTCGCCAGCGCATGAATAAGGGCATGCGTACGTCAACGGCCGGGGGTTTATCATTAACAAAGCGCGAACTCGACATTTTGAGGCGCCTAGATACTGGACTACCTATAGTTCAGATAGCTTCATCGCTTCATATTTCACAGAACACTATTAAGACTCACTTGAAAAACTTATATCGAAAAATGGGAGTGGAATCGCGTGAACAGGCTGTCACTCGAGGTCGGGAGCTATCTCTTCTCTAGCTTGCCACTCGCTCATTGCCCTAACTGGATGCTCGTAAAAGTCCTTAATAATCGCCAGTGCCAGATCATTTTTCTCTTTGAGGACCGCGTGCGTAGTGCCGGGCACGATTGCTAGTTGCGCATTAGGCAGAGCTTCATAGAGCTCAACGCCGTGGCGCGGATCAAAGACATCGTCATCGCCGTTGATCACTAGCACCGGGCAGGTAATAGTTCCGAGTTCGGTGAGTGAGATGTTGGGTTCACTCGCCCACACCTGGTGGGCTTTACGGATGATCTTCTCTTGCCACTCTGGTCCATCCGGAGAGCGCTCAAGAAATTTGGCGCGCTTCTCTTCATTAATTTCGATTGCACCTTCATCCAAAATCAGAGTGAGCCCGCAGTCCCATGAATAGTTTGCCCCGCTAGCTACGATTGAAAGGACCAGATCGGGCCTAGCGATTGCAACGAGTAGCGCAATGATTCCGCCATCACTGTGACCGAGCAGGTGAGTAGGTTGACCGATGACATCTTCGATGTAGGCAATCGCTTCATCGCGCTGGAAATCAAAGTGATAGTAACCATCGCGGACGCCTGTGCGGCCATGAGCGGTGCGATCATAACCGTAGACATGAAAACGGTTTTCGATTGCAGGAAGCACTTGCCACTCAAAACTTTCAGTCGAACTCAAACCACCATGAAGCATGAGCAGCGGTTCACCATTGTTGGCATATTCCACGCTCCACGTCTGATGCCCGCGCAGATCGATATACGCCATTGTGGTTTTAGAAAGTATCGAAAATATTGCGGTTTCCGCGGTCGAATGTGAGGTAGTTCCACGTCCAATCCGCGATTGTGCCGATCTTGTTACGGCCACCGAGCAAGTAGAAGAGGTGCAAGAAGAGCCAACCGAACCAAGCAATCGGTCCAGCAATCTTTACTTTCTTGACTTGGATAATCGCTTTGTTGCGACCGATAGTGGCCATTGAGCCTTTATCTTTATATTCGAATTCTGTGAGTGGCTGAGATTTAGCAAGACGCAAGATCTGCTTTGCTGCAAAGCGACCTTGTTGCATAGCAACGGGAGCAACTTGTGGCAGGTAACGGCCATTCGCACCCTTGGCGCCAGCATCATCGCCTACAGCGAATACATATGGGTAATCAGTGACTTGAAGAGTTGGTTGGGTATCTAAGCGGTTTGCTACTACTGGCAAACTCAAGTTTGCGAGAGCTGGCGAGCCTTTAACGCCTGCCGCCCAAATGATGACCTGCGATTCAATTGATTCACCGCTAGCAAAATTGATGCGACCAGATTCCACGGAAGAGACCGCGGTGTTAAGTAGAACATTCACGCCAAGCTTTTCAAGATCTTTAACCGTGCGAGTGGTCAGACTCTCGGCGAACATCGGTAGAACGCGAGGACCTGCTTCCACCAGATAGATATCGATAAGTTTGGCAGCTTCTTGATTGTCATTTTTCAGTGGACCGCGAACGAGTTCGGCGAGTGCACCAGACATCTCAACGCCGGTAGGTCCGCCACCAACAACAACAATCTTAAGGCGAGTTTTATCTTCAAAGCGGCAGAGATCTTCAAAGCGGCGCATGACTTCAGAACGGATAAGGAGAGATTCCTGAACCGACTTCATTCCTAGGGTGTGATCGGCGACGCCTGGAATTCCGAAATCTGCCGTGACAGAACCGAGTGCAACAACTAAATAATCAAAAGGCAGAATCTCACTGCTATCGAGTTTGACGGTCTTGTTTTTGTGATCGATGGCGATCGGTGAGCCCAAACGGAACTTGGTGTGGGTCTTGCGCAACGCACCGCGGATGGGGAAGGCCACGTTGTCAGCGGCCATACCAGCTGTCGAAACTTGGTAGAGAAGAGGCAAGAAGGTCTGGTAGTTATTGCGGTCTACGACGGTGACCTCAGCATCCTGTCCGAGAGCTTCTGCTGCCGCCAGGCCGCCAAAGCCGCCGCCGAGGATCACTACGCGTGGTTTTGCCATCTCTTCATCCCAACCTTCAGATTTTTCAGCTATTTCGTGTTTTTTAATCTTCGGCGGAAGTCTACAGTTTCTTCATGAGCACTCCTGCCACCTCGCGTCTTGTCTTAGTGACTGGCGCCTCAGGGTATGTAGGCGGGCGACTAGTCAAAGCTCTCTTGAGTCAGAACTTCCGAGTTCGGGTATTTGTGCGAGATCCCAAGAAAATTGCTGGTCTCACGTGGATCGACAGCGTAGAAGTGGCTGTGGGTGATGCCAATGATGTAGTCGCTACCACTGAAGCTTTACGCGGCGTTCATACTGCGTTCTATCTTTTGCACTCGATTAATGCTGCGACCCACTTTGAAAAAGTTGAGGAGCAGATGGCTGCCACATTTGCGCACGCAGCCAGGCTTGCTGAAGTAAGCCAAATTGTTTACTTAGGCGGCATCGCCAACGATGCACGCCGGAGCCAACATTTGGAGTCGCGCGCTAACACCGGTAAACGTTTGGCGTTTGGAGTTGTGCCGGTACTCGAACTCCGAGCTGGCATCATTATTGGGTCGGGCTCTGCCTCTTTTGAAATGATCCGTCACATCACACATAGATTGCCTGTGATGGTTACGCCGAAATGGGTGACAAATCGAATTCAACCAATCGCAATTCGCGATGTGCTCTATTACTTGACTGCAGCTGCGAAGTTACTGGAACCGATCTCTGGTGTATTTGATATTGGTGGCCCGGAAGTTTTGACGTATGAACTATTAATGAAAAAGTTCGCCGAGATTGCTGGCCTGCGAAAAAGAATTGTTATAAAAGTGCCGCTTTTAAGCCCTGGGTTTTCCAGTTTATGGATTGGTCTGGTAACCCCAGTTCCAACATCACTCGCAAAACCGCTCGTAGGTTCGCTCATTAATGAAGTTGTCGTGGACTCAAAGAAAAGCGTGGCTGCGATCATTCCGCCTCCCGCCGAAGGTCTATTACCCATCTCCTCTGCTTTCTCGCTAGCGCTCGACAAAGTCTCATCGCACTTAGTTGAAACGCGTTGGTCTGATGCTGGTTTGTATATGCCGCCATGGCAGAAGACCCAAGGCGATCCGGAATGGTCTGGTGCTGCTGAGTATTACGACGAGCGAGTACTCGTGACTGAAGCATCTGCTGAGTCACTCTGGAAAGCAGTTGAAAAAATAGGCGGTGACCAAGGGTGGTATGGCTCAGATTTTCTCTGGTGGCTTCGTGGTCTCATGGATCGCCTGATTGGTGGAGTGGGGCTGCGTCGTGGGCGAAGAGACCCGGATTATTTGCGCCAAGGTGAGAGCTTGGATTTTTGGCGAGTCGAAGTTTTAAAGCGGGGAGAAGAGCTCACTCTTGTCGCTGAAATGATTCTGCCCGGCAAAGCTTGGCTTAATTTTAAAATTGATGAAATTAAAAAGGATGGTCGAGTAGTTCGTCGCATCAGGCAGCGAGCAACTTTCCAACCACATGGAATGGGTGGTCACTTGTACTGGGCCGCGGTTTATCCCTTCCACGGATTTATCTTCCCGACGATGGTGCGCAATATTGTGTTAGAGGCAAAGCGAATCGATTCTCTTCGGTGAAACCCTTCAGTTCGAAGTGCGGACTGGCGCTTCGGAGTGTCGACTGGGGGATATGCCCGAATTGTCGGTAGCCCCTTCTAGTATGTGCGCCATGGAGAGTGCACCTGTCTCATTAGTCTCAGCAGGCTCAATAGTCTCAGCAGGCTCATTGGACCAAGTAAGCGGTCTAACCGAGCTAGAAGTTCGAATCTTGGATTTTGAACGCCAGTGGTGGCGTTATGCCGGCGCCAAAGAGTCCTCAATCAAGGAGCTCTTTAACCTGACCCCTCCGAGCTACTACCAGCTCCTTAATAACCTCATTGATCGGGAAGAAGCGCTCCTTGCTGCTCCGATGCTGGTCAAGCGACTGCGCCGCCTGCGTGAGGCTCGTACCACCACCCGCGCTGCGGGATTTGCCCTCTAAATTTTGCCCTAACTCCCGCCTCAGGCTAGATTTGGCGTTAGCACTCTCGGAGTGCGATTGCTAAATTTTCTCTGCTGGCTCTCACCGAGCTAGTTCGAGAGTGAGTGAAGAATTAAGGGAGTCAATAACATGGCAAAGATGATCGCCTTCAATGAAGAGGCACGCCGCGGACTAGAGCGCGGAATGAATGTACTTGCTGATGCAGTCAAGGTAACCCTTGGGCCCCGCGGACGAAATGTCGTCCTTGAAAAGAAGTGGGGAGCGCCAACAATCACTAACGATGGCGTCTCGATCGCTAAAGAAATTGAACTCGATGATCCATGGGAAAAAATCGGCGCGGATCTCGTAAAGGAAGTTGCCAAGAAGACTGACGATGTTGCGGGTGATGGAACAACAACCGCAACCGTACTTGCTCAAGCACTTGTTCGTGAAGGACTTCGCAATGTTGCAGCTGGTGCAAACCCAATGGCACTTAAGCGTGGCATCGAGAAAGCTGTCGAAGCTATCTCTGCCCAGCTTCAAGCACACGCAAAGAATGTAGATACCAAAGAGCAGATTGCAGCAACTGCATCGATCTCTGCAGCCGACACAACAATCGGCGAAATGATCGCAGAAGCGATGGACAAGGTTGGTAAGGAAGGTGTTATCACTGTCGAAGAGAGCAATACATTCGGTCTTGAGCTAGAACTCACCGAAGGCATGCGCTTTGACAAGGGTTACATCTCGCCATACTTCACCACCGATTCAGATCGCATGGAAGCAGTGCTCGAAGATCCTTATATCTTGATCACCAGCTCAAAGATCAGCAACATCAAAGATCTTCTTCCAATCCTTGAAAAAGTGATGCAATCAGGTAAGCCACTTCTTATCTTGGCTGAAGATGTCGAGGGTGAAGCTCTTGCAACACTTGTTGTTAACAAGATTCGCGGAACATTCCGTTCTGTCGCTGTTAAGGCACCAGGATTCGGTGATCGCCGTAAGGCAATGTTGCAAGACATTGCAATTCTTACCGGCGGAACTGTGATCTCAGAAGAAGTTGGTCTTAAGCTCGATGCAGCTACCATGGATCTACTTGGTCGCGCTCGCAAGGTTGTTGTTGGTAAAGAAGAGACAACAATCGTTGAAGGTGCTGGCGATGCAGAGCAGATCAAGGGTCGCGTCAATCAGATTCGCGGCGAGATCGAGAAGAGCGATTCCGATTACGATCGCGAGAAGCTACAAGAGCGTCTTGCCAAACTTGCTGGTGGAGTAGCCGTCATCAAGGCTGGCGCAGCAACAGAAGTTGAACTCAAAGAGCGCAAGCATCGCATCGAAGATGCTGTCCGTAATGCAAAGGCTGCAGTTGAAGAAGGCATCGTTGCCGGTGGCGGCGTTGCACTCTTGCAAGCCGGCAGCGCAGCGCTATCAAAGCTCTCACTGACAGGTGATGAAGCAACTGGTGCTCGCATCGTTGAGTTCGCTATCGAAGCGCCACTCAAGCAGATCGCTATTAACGCGGGTCTTGAAGGCGGAGTAGTCGTCGAGAAAGTTCGCAATTTGGAATCAGGTTTCGGCCTCAACGCCGCAACTGGCGAATACGTAGATATGATCAAGGAAGGCATCATCGATCCTGCCAAGGTCACTCGTTCAGCGCTCCAAAATGCTGCATCGATCGCGGCGCTCTTCTTGACCACAGAAGCTGTGATCACAGATAAGCCAGATCCAAAGGCGATCCCAACGCCTAACCCTGGTGGGGATATGGACTTCTAAGTTCTCGCATAAAAAGCCCCCGATTTCATCGGGGGCTTTTTTACGCCTACGATTAGCCTATGAGTACCGTCACCGACCCATTCGATGCCCTTGCCTTGGCGCGCGCGGCTGCGGTCGAAGATTCCCACGATGCACAATTCGTTGGGGAATTGGTCTCAATTGATCTTGATACCACAGCCGATGAGAGCGCAGATGCTCGCATCGCGACTTATCTCTTTGAGTCATCACTACCGGGGTATCACGGGTGGCGTTGGGCAGTTACTGTTGCCAAAGTCGATAGCGATGCTGCGCCAACAATCTGCGATGTGGTCTTACTCCCTGGAGCAGAATCACTGATTGCACCGGAATGGATTCCTTACAAAGATCGTATCCAACCTGGCGATGTCGGTGTCGGAGATATCGTTCCAACCGCTAGCGATGATCCCAGACTCGTTCCAGGGTTTGCATCACTTCCTGGTGATAGCGATCTTGATCTCCTTGATCTTTCAGAGCTCTTTGAGTTTGGGTTAGGTCGAGCACGAGTACTTTCTATCGAAGGACGTGATCAGGCTGCAGAGCGTTGGTACCAAGGTGATCGTGGTCCGAACACGCCTATCGCCCAATACGCACCCAAGCCTTGCAATTCATGTGGATTCTTTATCCCGATCGCAGGTTCGTTGCGATCTGCTTTTGGTGTTTGCGCTAATGCGCTTGCGCCAGATGATGCCCGCGTAGTTTCCGTCGATCATGGCTGCGGAGCACACTCCGAAGCGTTGATCGTCACCGAATAATCGAAAGAGAGTAAGGAGTTCACTATGCCTCTAGGACACGTGAAGTGGTTTAGCCTTGAAAAAGGTTTTGGTTTTATCGCCTCCGATGAGGGTGAAGATGTCTACTTGGCATCCTCAGCGCTTCCTGCTGGAGTCACAACAGTAAAGCCAGGAACAAAATTAGAGTTCAGCGTCGCAGAAGGTCGTCGCGGTCCTCAAGCTCTCTCGGTGCATATTCTTGAACAACCTGCGTCTGTGGTTGCCAACACACGTATCAAGGCTGATGATCTTGCAACAATTATTGAAGACACCATCAAGATGCTCGACAAGGTCGGAAATGGGTTGCGCCACAATCGCTATCCAACTGGCCCTGATGCAGAGCGACTAGCGAAGGTGCTTCGCGGTATCGCCGCGCAGATCGAGGGATAAACCCACCGCTACAGGTGCGTTTTTAGCGCGCTTTCTTGCTGTTTTCGCGGCGTTCACGGCGCGCAATATCAAGCATTCCGAGTGCGCCAAAAAGTAGACCGACAACGCATATCCAAATATCAGGCGTTGGCGCGCTACGAGCACATTCCACAATCAATGCAATAGCCCAGATGGCCGTGCCCAAAATAACTGCGCGTCTGGTTTGTCTCACTCACCCAGCATACTTTTTTATAGGCGATAGAGTTGCCTTGTGTCTGAATTTGAAGCGAAAGTCGATAGAAAGAGTGCGCTTCGCTCCTTTAGACATCGCAATTTTCTGATTTTCTTCTTGGCCAACTTGGTCTCAAACACCGGAACCTGGGCCCAGCGCGTGGCCCAAGATTGGCTTGTTGTCACCGACTTGCATAAAGGTGGCTCTGAGCTGGGAGTGGTCACAGGTCTGCAATTTTTACCTAGCCTGCTTTTAAGTTTGCATGCAGGATCTCTGGCCGATCGACTTGATAAACGCAAACTCCTAATCGTGACCAATCTTGGTGGTGGTACCACTGCTGCAATTTTGGGATGGCTCACGATTTCACATCGCGTAACAATCTCCGAGGTCTGTGCGCTGGCATTTTCACTGGGAGCATTTGGTGCGCTTGATGCACCAGTGCGGCAAGCTTTCACCTCCGAGTTAGTAGGCAAGAGCGATATCGCAAATGCTGTGAGCTTGAATTCCGCCAACTTTAACTTGGGTCGCTTAGTCGGACCTGCAATTTCAGGGTTACTGATCGCCGCTTTTCATACCGGACCTTCTTTCATGCTCAACGCCGCTTCATTTGGATTTGTAGTTGTTGCTTTAATATCGATGCGCACCAGTGAATTACATCGAGCACCGAAGGAGAATAAGCATCGCAAGATCTCTGAAGGAATTGCGTATGTGCGTAGTCGCTCTGATCTGGTCGCGGTGATCACCACCGTATTTTTTGCATCGACTTTTGGCCTTAATTTCCAGATTTTTAACGCGCTCTTATCAACCAAAATCTTTCATAAGAGTGCGGGTGCTTTCGGATTGCTCGGCTCGGTGCTGGCTATCGGTTCGCTCAGTGCTGCGATTGTTTCGACTCGCTTGGACCAGAAACGTAAGCCAGCCTTTATTATGAGTTTCTCGGCGCTCTTTGGGATCGCCCTAGCGATTAGTTCCACGATGCCAAGTTATCTGAGCTATGCGCTCTCGCTGCCATTTGCGGGCTTCTTAGCGCTCACGACCATGATCTCGGCAAATACCTATGTGCAGACAACAACTCCGACCGAACTACGAGGTCGGGTCATGGGCTTTTATCTCTTTGTCTTTCTCGGCAGCTCACCGCTCGGTTCACCATTTATTGGCTGGCTCACCGATCTCTTGGGGGTGCGTGAGACAGTGGCGATATGTGGAGGAATTACTTCGATCGGGGCAGTTGTCACTTACCTGATCATGCGTGAACAGCTAGCCAAGCACTCGTACGTTGCCTGAACGAACGCACGTCAACAATAAGCTATTTGTGTACGTTGCCCAAGAGAATCAGTGCCGCGATACCCACGAGAGCAAGTATTGTGACGAAACGTCTGACTTTGTAACTCATATACGCGTGCGCTCGTTAGCGGGCTAACTCGGCTACGACGTAATCGATCGCTGCTGTCAGTAGTTCGATATCTGATGGGTCGATTGCAGGGAACATGCCAATGCGGAGTTGATTCTTGCCGAGCTTGCGATATGGCTCAGTATCGACGATGCCGTTTGCACGGAGCGTCTTGGCAATTGCTAGCGCGTCAATGGAGTCATCGAAATTAATTGTTCCAACTACATGTGAGCGCATCTCTGCATCACTGACAAATGGTGTGGTGTAACTCGTGGCCTCTGCCCATGAGTAGAGATGCTTGGCTGAGGTCGCACTGCGTGCTGTGGCAAACGGAAGTCCGCCATTCTCATTCATCCACTTAATTTGTTCGTTAAGCAGAATAAGAGTGGTGAGGGCAGGAGTGTTGTAGGTCTGATCCAAGCGCGAATTTTCAATAGCAATCCCCAGATCAAAGAAGGCTGGAATCCAACGACCGCTAGCTTTGATCTTTTCAACGCGCGCTACAGCTGCTGGGCTCATGATGGCAATCCAAAGTCCGCCATCGGATGCAAATGATTTTTGTGGAGCAAAGTAATAGACATCGCTCTGGGTGATATCAACGTGAAGTCCGCCTGCAGCACTGGTGGCATCTACCAAAACGAGTGAGCCATCGCTGCCTGCTGGGCGAAGTACGGGAGCAGCTACGCCGGTACTGGTTTCATTATGCGTAAGCGCATAAGCATCCACACCCGCTTCAACTTTCGCAACTGGATGAAAACCCGGTTCAGATTTATTGATGGTTGGTTCGGCCAAGAACGGCGCCTCACTTACTGCGCTGGCGAACTTTGATGAGAACTCACCAAAGACAAGGTGTTGTGACTTAGCTTCAATGAGATTGAAGGTTGCGATATCCCAAAATGCGGTTGAGCCACCATTGCCAAGTACTACTTCATAACCTTCTGGAAGGGAGAAGAGCTCGCGTAAACCCATGCGAATCTCTTTCACCACGTTTTTCACTGGAGCTTGGCGGTGTGATGTTCCCAAAATTGCGCCAGCGCTACCGGTAAGAGCAGCGAGTGCTTCGGGGCGAATCTTTGAAGGACCGCAACCGAAACGTCCGTCGCGTGGCTTGAGATCTGCTGGGATGATGATTTCGCTCATGGCGCAAGATTACGGGTAGAGGCGGGCTATCTCCCAACTCGATCCGTCGGCGCTGCTGCGCGTGAAGATCAAGCGGTCGTGGAGGCGGGAGTAGCGCCCCTGCCAAAATTCAATGCTGGTTGGCCGCACGCTATAGCCACCCCAGTGCGGTGGAGTAGGGACCGACGTGCCCTCGGGATAGAGCTGGGCAAAGTGCTGGTAGCGCTCTTCCAACTCGGCACGAGATTCGAGGTCGGCTGATTGCGAACTCGCCCACGCACCGATCTGACTGCCCCATGGCCGGCTCGCAAAGTACTCGTCGGTGACTTCCCGCGTAACCTGGGTGGCAACGCCTTTGATGATGACTTGGCGCTCCATGGCATACCAAGGGAAGAGCAAGGCGACATGGGGATTGATATGAATCTGACGACCTTTGGCTGATTGATAGTTGGAAAAGAAAGTGAAGTTCTCGCCATCGAGGTCTTTGAGGAGAACGGTGCGAGAGGCGGGATAAATACCACCTGCGCCATCGCTCTGGGTTGTGGAGAGCACCATCGCATTGGCCTCCACGATGTAGGGGTTGATTGCAGCCTCTTGGAGCCAGCTCGAAAATTGTGCGATCGGGTCGGTGTGGAGCGCGCTCTCGTGGAGTCCATCTTCGCCGTAGGAGCGGCGCATATCTCGGATGCTCTGGCGGATCTGCTGGTCGTTCTTCTGGATACTGTGCCCGCGTTCGTGCATGCTCATAGGTGTATCTAACGTCACTTTTTCTCTGAGGGCTAATCCAAGGTAAGGGGTAGATGCCCAGCCTGCCAACGTACAGAATAAGCACCTGAGAGCGATCTGCTAAACCACACCCAGGATCGACTGGATCAACAGGAGGACTTTTCCGTGAGCGATGATTTCAAGCCAGGCCTAGAAGGCGTCATTGCATTTGAATCGACCATTGCCGAACCAGATAAGGAAGGCAGTGCGCTTCGTTATCGCGGTGTAGATATTGAGGATCTTGTTGGTCGCGTGACCTTCGGAAATGTCTGGGGACTTCTCGTCGATGATGAGTTCAACCCAGGTCTGCCACCAGCAGAACCATTCCCACTTCCTGTTCACTCAGGTGATGTGCGCGTAGATGTGCAATCTGCAATCGCGATGCTTGCACCGGCTTGGGGTTTCAAGCCACTTTTGGATATTTCAGATGAAGAAGCTCGCTCTAATCTCGCTCGTGCTTCGGTAATGGTGCTCTCGTATGTAGCGCAATCTGCTCGCGGTGTGATCATGCCTGCAGTTCCACAATCAGAGATCGACAAGGCGCATACTGTTGTTGAGCGCATGATGATCCGTTGGCGTGGTGAGCCTGACCCTCTCCACGTACGTGCGATCGATGCTTACTTTGTTTCTGCTGCCGAACATGGCATGAACGCATCAACCTTCACCGCGCGTGTAATTGCATCTACTGGTGCAGATGTTGCTGCATCACTTTCTGGTGCCATCGGTGCAATGTCTGGTCCGCTTCATGGTGGTGCACCAGCTCGCGTGCTGAGCATGATTGAAGGCGTAGAGAAGCTTGGCGATGCTCGCGCGTACGTCAAGGGAATTATGGATCGCGGCGAACGCCTCATGGGCTTTGGTCACCGCGTCTATCGCGCCGAAGATCCTCGCGCTCGCACCTTGCGCCGTACCGCGAAAGAATTGAATGCACCCCGCTATGAAGTAGCGCTCGCACTCGAGCAAGCTGCGCTCGCTGAACTCCAAGAGCGTCACCCAGAGCGCGTACTTGAGACCAACGTTGAGTTCTGGGCAGCGATTGTCCTTGATTTCGCACAAGTACCGGCACCACTATTTACTTCAATGTTTACCGCCGCTCGCACTGCTGGTTGGTCTGCACACATCTTGGAGCAAAAGCGCACTGGTCGATTGATTCGTCCATCTGCACGCTACGTTGGCCCTGGCCCACGTAAGCCACAAGATGTGAAGGGCTGGGACGATACCGTCGCTGGTCTGCACAGCTAAGCATTTGCAGAATTAGGATAAAGAAAGATACTTACAGCATAGATCTGATCCAGAGAGGGGGAGAGTGCCATGGCAACTCGCTCCCTCTTTTGGTTTCGTAGAGACTTACGTTTAGCCGATAATCCCGCGCTCCTAGATGCGCTTGCCGCTGGCGAAGATTGCTTAGCGCTCTTTGTGATGGATCTAGAGATCGCAGAGCGATCTGGTCCGTATCGCCGCGCATATTTAGCGGATTCACTTCGCGCATTAAATGAATCTCTCGGCGGCAAACTCGCTGTAGTCAATGGTCGCGCCAGTGAAGTCATTCCTACCTTGATTAAAGAATATGGAATCACTTCTATCCACGCCGCAAAATCATTTGCACCATATGGATTAACCGATGAAGCAGAGTTAGCAAAAAATCTGCAGCCATTTAATCTGGGAATTGAATTGACCGGGTCGGGATACGCAGTCGCACCGGGACGTGTGCGCAAACCCGATGGCACTAACTATCGTGTCTACACGCCGTTCTATCGCGCATGGTTGGCGCATGGTTGGCGCGCACCAGTTGGTGCACCAAAAAATCCATACTTTGTGAACCCTGCTGCCGGGCATCGCGAACTTCCTGATTGGCACTCGCCGATTGGAGATCTACTGCAGCGCGCTGGCGAAGCAGAGGCGCAGAAGCGCTTTGCCTCGTATGTGAAAACGGGTCTAGATACATATGATGCCAACCGCAACACTCCAGGAATTGCTGGAACAAGTCGGATGAGTCCGCACTTGCGTTGGGGCGAGATTCATCCGCGCACAATTTTGGCGCAGCTCAATCAGAGCAGTGCGCACGAGGTCTATCGCAAAGAGATTGCTTGGCGTGAGTTTTATGCCGATGTGCTTCATCACTACCCACACACCGCGAATGGTTACTACGCACCTGCCTTTGAAGCGATGCGCTATGACGAGCCTGGCAAGAAATTTGATGCGTGGCGCGAGGGTAAGACCGGATATCCGATAATTGATGCAGCAATGCGCCAGCTCGTTGCCGAAGGATGGATGCACAATCGTTCCCGAATGATCGTGGCATCGTTTTTAGTCAAAGACCTCCATATCGAGTGGCAGCATGGCGCTGCGCATTTTATGAATTACCTCATCGATAACGATGTTGCCTCCAACGCTCATGGTTGGCAGTGGACCGCGGGTTGTGGCACTGATGCATCGCCGTATTACCGCGTCTTTAATCCAGTCGAGCAAGGTAAACGCTTTGATGAGAATGGTGACTACATCAGAAAGTATGTACCAGAACTCGCACATTTAAGCGGAAACGAGATACACGAGCCATGGAGCGTTCTTGATGGCTATAGCCATGGCTATGTTGAACGAATCGTTGATCACGCAGCCGAGCGGATCGAATCACTCGCGCGCTTGGAAGAGATCAAGGCTGCCAAAGAACTACCCCCTGGCCACTCCGCTTAGCCTCATACATCGCGCTATCAGCTCGGCGCATGAGCTCGGGCAGACCATCATTAATTACTCGCCCGATACTGATATCAACCTTAATTGCAGAACCAGCGATCATAAAGGGATAACTCAGGCAAGAGCGCAGTGACTGTGCGACTTCGAGTCCGTAATAGGGCATGCCATAAACAAGCACGCCAAACTCATCTCCGCCGAGACGAGCAAGCAACGTCTCTTTGGTGAGAACTCGTTCAAATCGGATGGAGATCTGCTTGAGGAGTTGGTCGCCAACACCGTGACCTAAGGTGTCATTCACATTTTTAAAACCGTCGAGGTCCATCAAAAGCAGTGAGCTGGCTTGATCGCCCAGTAGCGATAATTCACCGAGAAAGCGCCTTCTATTAGCCAGACCAGTGAGTTCATCGGTCCTGGCCATCTGGCGATCAACCACTGCCAGCCTGGCGCCGCGCAGCGCCAGCGCCATGCGAATAAATGAGAGTGCGATCGTGATCAGCGCCGGAACTAATGCGAAGACCGGGATCACATTGTGTTTGAGGGCGGCAACACCCAGGACTAAGGAGGTGAATATAAGCGAGATTGTCGCTGCAAAACCGCTGATTTTTTCGTTGAGTTCTTCTTCTCCGCCGCGATGCCAGAGCGCTTCTGCAATAAGTATTAAACCAAGCAGCCATCCGTCATCTGTAAGTGACGCGAACGCATAACCAGTGGTTGCAGACTTCCAGATAAAGTCCAAGTCGGTGTAGGTAAAAACGCCAACACCTAAGAGAATCAATAGTGAACGCAACGATTTTCGTTGCAACAGCACAATAACAATCCCCATTGCCAGAAGGACGATATCTCCAATTGGATAAAGGATTGAAAGAAATACCGTAGATGCGCTACCGGCAAAGTGGAGCATGGCAGTTTTGAGAAAAACGGTGGCAATCATTGACGATGCGCCACCGATAATGATGATGACATCGAGTAGTTCTAATGTGACAAATTTTTTCCGTGCAGTGAGGGCTCGCATAAAGCCAAAGAGAATGAGCGGATAAAAAATCGAGTAGGCGATGTCGCAGATATTTGGCCAAATAATGAAGGAAGAGAAAGAGTTCCAACTCGAGATCGCAGAGGCTGCCGACCAGAGGAAGATCGCTAGCGCAATTGCAATGCTTGCCAAACGATCGGTAAAGAGTGGAGCTTTTACCGCGACAATTCCAGCAACAAAGCCGATTGCGTTAAAGAGGATCAGATCGCTAAATACGGTCGGCACTGTAAAGATTAAGCGGATTCCCAGATGCAAAAGCAATAGTGCGGGCACGAGAAAACGCAGCTTGAGGTATCGTGCTTCTGTGCCGATGGCGCTAAAAACCATCCGCTTCATTATGTAAGGCTAGTCCACGAGAGAGGTAACCGCTATGAGTTCAGAACCAACCGCTGTGCAAGGAGGAATCTCTCGTCGAGGAGCGATCTGTGGTCTACTTTTGGCATCACTCGGCGTAGCGATGGATTTTGCACCTGACGCAGCGCAGGCAGCGGCCGGAATCACAACGACAAAAGATGGAAAGTTGCAGGTATCGCTAGCTGCAAATAAAGCTCTGGCGAAAGTTGGCGGCAGCGTAATTGTTGGTCTTAACGATGGCTCAGAGTTGGCTGTCGTTCGTGTTGCACCTGGAGTAAAAGGATTTGTCGCACTTAGCCTCACCTGTCCACACAATGGTGCGACTGTGATGCAGCAAGGCAATGATTGGATCTGTCCTGCTCACGGTTCAGAATTTACTTTATCTGGAAAACTACTTCGCGGCCCGGCTAGACAAGCGCTGAGCACTTATCCGTTAGCCGCGACCGCGAAGACGTTAACTATCGGTTGAACTATCGGTTAATCAGTAAAGCTGTTACCTCTTTACATACCAACTTTTTACATACCAACTTTGCACGCAGTGGTTACTGCCTTCTTGGCCGCACTCAGTGTTGACTGTGCAAGGGCACCTTGACCGCCAGCACCTGTGAGTGTTGAGAGTTGTGAATTAAGAGTTGTGAGATTTGTTTGAGCATTCTGTACTGCATTGTTCAAAATTGTCTGCTCGTGGTTGAGAATGTTGATCAAGGAAGAGCGTTGTGTAATTGCTGACTGCCATGCAGTCTTGTCTGCGGCAGCAGTTGCAGAAGCATATGCTGCTTGATCAGAAGCAAGCTTTGCCTGCAGCGCGGTGAGCGCGGCGGCAAGACCAGTTGCGTAAATTTTGGTCTTTGTTGTTGGGTCAGTAGAAATGAAATATTGCTTTGCATTCGCTGCCGCCAAGGCGTTTTGCGCGGTTGTGAGCTCTGATTGGTTAGAGGCAATCGCGGTTTGAATTTGAGCGAGCACGCCTGCGCTTGTGCTATTTGCTGAGTACGCAACCTTGTATGCAGTTACCTCGTTGACACAATTTGTTGTCTCCCAGATGAGCTTGGTTGGGGTGGCTGAGGCTGGATTGGTGCCACAGGTGTATGTGGTGGCTCCACTCTTTGCCTTGGCACCAGCAACTGCGCATGCAGTTCCTTGCTTGCCACCTGCTGCTTGGGCAGGTGCGCTTGCGGCAATTACTGTGCCACCCACGAGCGTGGCAGCGACGGCTAGGCCGAGCACTTTCTTGGCTACTGAAATCTTAGACATCGCAAAATCCTCCTAGAAGCTTCTCGGGCACATAACTGGTCCCTAACGTCACTATTCTAGAGCGCGTCTACCTCACGCAAGCCGTAATCCACGACTTTAAGCGGTGAAAATACTGTGAATCGGCGCTTGTGTACGTGTCCCAGATCGGAGTTGAACCGACGACCTACCGCTTAGGAGGCGGTTGCTCTATCCACTGAGCTACTGGGACCTGAACAACTAAAAGACCACTGTCCTGTCGCCGACGATAAAGATCCGATCTTCACCGTAGAGCTTGACCGCCTTGGAGAGAACTCGGCGTTCGATATCTCGGCCCAGAGCGATCAAATCTTCTGGTCTGGCGCTATGAGTTACATGAGCAACATCTTGTTCAATGATTGGACCTTCATCAAGATCAGGTGTCACAAAGTGTGCGGTTGCACCGATGATCTTCACGCCGCGGGCGTGCGCCTGGTGATAAGGCTTGCTGCCTTTAAAGCCCGGCAAGAATGAGTGGTGGATATTGATGATTCGACCATCAAGCGCTTGGCAGAACTCGGGAGTCAGAATCTGCATGTATCTGGCCAAGACCACGAAGTCGATCTGCTCGGCATCAATCACCTTCATGATCATCGCTTCGGCTGCTGCCTTCTCTTTTCCAAGATAGATAAATGGCAAGCCATGAGATTCAACGAGTTCTCGGAGGTCTTCGTGGTTAGACATCACTGCTGGAATTTCAATCGGAAGTTCACCAAGCTCTTGGAGATACATCAGATCCCGCAGGCAGTGACTCTCTTTGGTAACCAAAATGAGCGCGCGCTTTTTGACTTGGGTCTGGCGGATATGAAGATCGGGATTCAGGTGTGCCAGACCTGCTGAAATAACCGAGCGCGCTTCTTCCAAGGTTTGGGTAGTTTCAAAGCGAGTGCGCATCACAAAGATATTGGTATCCACATCGGTGAACTGTTGGTTCTCAATGATGTTTCCATCAGCGGCCAAAACGGCACTGGTCATTGCGTGCACGATTCCGGGTTGGTCCTTGCACTGCAGCGTGACGATCAAATCCATGAGGCTAGTCTAACTGGGCGAGGACTCTCTGATTTTGACTAGAATTCCAGCTATGAGTAGCTCAACGAGCGATCCCAAGCCGATCATTCCCGTAAAGACCAGTGATGAGTCGACTCCCGACCCTAGGGATTACGAGGATGCGAACTCGCGCGATGCTCAAATTGCGGCAGACAAGCCGCCGCACCACGGCTAGTTCAGTTACTCGCCACCCGATGGGCGTGAATCGGTTTTATAGAAACCAGAACCTTTAAAGACGATCCCCACATTGGAGTAAACCTTTCGAACCTCGCCACCACACTCAGGGCAGCTGGTGATGGGGGCATCCGAAAAGGATTGGACCAGTTCAAAGGCGTGGCCACATTTTGCGCAGGCATATTGATAGGTCGGCATGGCCTAAGTGTAAAGAAGTGAGAGGATAGGTTCTAATCGAGAACGTTCAATACGCAGAAAGGGTCACTTTTATGAGCTCTCAGGTGAGTGCGGGCAAATCCAAGGCGATTACTGCGCTGCTAGGCGTGGCCACTCTGCTGACCTTCTCGAGCATCAGCCTCGGCCTGCTCGGGGCTAACACTGCGCTCGCCAATAGCGTGGCATCGACCTCACCTCAAGTAGGGGCGGTGTTGGCGGTTGCGCCGAATGCCGTTTCGATCACTACGACGGGCAGTTTGCTCGATCAAGGAAACACGCTGACAGTGACTGACCCAACCGGAGCTGAAGTCGATGATGGCTCGCTGACTATCAGCGATACCACTGCAGTTGTTGGACTTAAGCCCCTGACCGCCAGTGGAATTTATACAGTTACATACACCTTGCTCAGCGCGACCGATGCACCGGTTACTGGCACATTTACATTTTTATATAACGCACCTGCCACCATTTCATCACCTTCGGCAACTCCAACTTCGAGCACACCAACTACGGTGGCCGCAACATCGCCACCAGCCAAACCTGCTGGCACTTCGTCGTCAGCAAATATCGCGGTGATCATTCTTTTTGTCATCGCAACGCTCGTTGGCCTCTTCCTGCTCTGGTATGCCAAGATGATTTGGAGCGAGAGTCGGGCACACAAGCGCAAGAAGAAGCGATAAGTGCACGCCTTTAATAATTATTTTGGCGCTGGTCTTGCGAGCCACAACCATCTATTGACCTCAAATTCACTAGTCGGTGATCTGATTCCGGTTGTGAAAGATCTCGATCTCATCAGTTTTCTCACAGCAATCGGTCTCTTGTATGCCATGGGATTTCTCGTACCAGAAGTAAAAGGCGAGTTAACAAAAGAGTCGATTCGGATTCGCTCCCTTGCAGTGTTGGCTAGTGCAGTCTGGACCGTCACCGTAATCGGCGGGTTTATGTTGGAGTTGGCGAACTTACTGGGCAGCGGATTTCTTGCAGCATTTAGCACCACTGAAATTCACGACTTTATCTCCGAATCAAGCTTGGGCCGAGATTACTTATTTCAAGTTGCACTTGGAATTGGTGTCACAGTCTCTTTGCCTCGAGTTCGAAAAGTACGCGGTACATACTTCGCGCTAGTTCTCACTGTGGTTGCGCTCATTGCGCCAATTTTTCAAAGTCACGCGAGCAACGCTGGTAATCACGACTTAGCAATTGGATCGCTGATCTTTCACGTTCTCTTCGCCTCACTTTGGGTTGGCGGAGTTATTGGTCTCATTGTCGTATCACCAAACACACGCCAACTAGCCCTGCCACGTTTTAGCTCGCTCGCACTCTGGTGTGCGATTGCTGTCGGATTAAGCGGTCTTCTCAACGCCTGGACCAGACTTAATTTCTTGGCTGGCTGGCGAACTCTTTATGGCGCGCTGGTCATCGCAAAAATTCTGCTCTTCGTCGTACTGGTCGCCATCGGCGCGAAACATCGTAGATATATTGCTGCGCGGAGAACCGACTCGCTCAAGATGGCCCAGATATACCGTCTGCTCGTCAATGAATCTGTCGTGATGATCGCAGCGGTCGCGCTCGGAGGATGGCTTGGAACCGTAAATCCACCGACTTCACCCGCGGCAAAGGCGTTGGAGAGTGATCCAGTAGTTGCAATCACCGGAATCCAGATGCCACCTGCTCCAAATCTGACTCGACTCTTCACGACCTGGGTTCCAGACGGAACAACTATTGGTTTTCTTCTCCTTATTACTGCGCTCTACATCAAGGGAGTTGTCACCCTTTCACGACGCGGTGATTCTTGGCCGGTCGGACGCACTGTCTCCTTTGCAATAGCGGTAGCAACAGTTGATTTCGCAACGAGTGGTGGCTTGGGCGTGTATGCCCACTTCGCGTTTTCGGACCACATGATTGCTCATATGTTTTTGGGAATGATTGCGCCAATTTTCTTTGTCTTGAGCGCACCGATAACTCTTGCGCTTCGTACCTTGCCTCAAGGACGCAATAGTGAAGAACGAGGCATCCGCGGAACACTGATCGCGCTGATTCATTCGCGTTATTCACAAATAATCACAAATCCAATTGTGGCTCTCGCGCTCTTTGATGGTTCACTCTTTGTTCTCTACATGACGCCGCTCTTTGGAAAGCTGATGTCGAGTCATAGCGGACACCTCTTCATGGATCTGCATTTTCTCTTGGCTGGCTATCTCTTCTTCTATGTCATTGTTGGCGTTGATCCAAACCCTAAGAAAGTCCCGCACATTGTTCGCATCATCATGCTCTTTGCGGCGATGGCGATCCATGCTTTCTTCTCGGTTGCTCTACTCTCTGCTACAACGCTTTTGGATGGTGGATATTTCGCATCGCTGAACCGACCTTGGGCCACCAACTTGCTCGCCGATCAACATAGTGGCGGAGCGATCGGCTGGGCGATGGGCGAGATACCTATTTTGATTGCACTTATCGCCACATTTATTCAGTGGACCCGAGATGACTCACGCGAAGCAAAGCGAAGTGACCGCGCAGCCGATCGTGCGGCAGCTATGGGTGAAGATGACGAGCTAGCTCGCTACAACAAGTATTTGGCGGCGCTTAACGCTCGTGATAAAAACGAGTAATTAGCGACGGAGTTGCCACCGCATCTAGTTTTTGATCGTGCGCCTCACATGGCAAGGGCGTACTTGTGAGTTCCCCCGCTGCAATCAGCCCTAATTTCCAGGGTTTTTTGCCGCCGTGAGCACTTGTATGAAGTGCTGTCAACCTTGCTAGTGCGCGATCGTAAGAGCCGCCACCTTGGCCAAGTCTGGTCCCCGATCTATCTGCCAGCAGAGTCGGCACAATCACCACATCGATCGCTGCTTCATTGCTGAACGCTTGGCCTACAGGCTCCAGAATCTTGCCGTTCTTTTTTAATTGACCAGGATTACCGTTCCAGGCAACCCATTCCAAATCTTTATCTGCAAGCATGCGAGGCAAGAGTAATGTTTTTCCGGAAGCGAGAAGTGCGAGATTGAGGTCTTGGGTCTCTGGTTCATTGCCATAAGAAATATACGAAGCGATGACGCTGGCGCTTTGAATTTCAGCGGAACTCTGAATATGAAGCCATGACTCTTGCGTATCGCGCAGGGCTCGATCTCGACGAGCATGTTCGCGCAGAACTTTCTTTACCGAAGCAGTCACGGCGTTAGCGTATTTTATGAGCCGCGATCAATGCGAGCTATTGCCAGATTCGCCAAGTAGTGTTCAACTATGGAATTCGAAGTAGATACGCTGGATCTGACTATCCCAACGCAGAGCGTTGCTGCGATATCTGAAGCCCTTCTTGCGATCGCCAAGCCTTTGGAAGCCTTTGATATGCCGCTCCTTGATGCCCACGGCGCTACCTTGGCTGAAGATATTTTCGCCGGTGAGCGACTTGTGTTGCGCAAGGGTTCGCGAATCCGTTCCACCCAAATCGGCTTAGCGGCATCAATCGGACTTGCACGGCTTCCCACTCAACCGCACCCGCGCGTTGTGGTGATCTCGGCGGGGGATGACTTAGTTGAGCCAGGCGCTCTGCTCTCGCACGATGATGAAGAGTTTGAAACAAACTCGTGGCTTTTAACCACCGCGGTGAAGGAAGCGGGTGCGGTGGGCTATCGCGTCCATGCGATTCCAGAGAATCACCAACAACTTAAAGCCGTTATTGAGGACCAACTCGTTCGCGCTGACCTGATTGTTATCAGCGGTGAAAGTCATGATGGCTCGGTAGAACTAATTGAAGCAGTGCTGCGCGAGATGGGCGATATCACCAGCGTGCTGCCAGCCCTGGAAGGTAGCGCTCGCCATAGTTACGGCACGATCGGTGAAGATAAAACCCCAGTGATTACACTGCCAGGCGACACTATTGCTGCCTTTCTCTCGTGCGAGATATTCATCCGCCCAATGATCCGCAGGATGCTTGGCGCCCAAAATATCTATCGCCCTACGCTCAAAGCGCGCTTAGCAACTCCGGTGGAATCACCGATCGGGCAGACTTCTTTGATTCGCGCGACCCTCTCTGCACAATCAGAAGGCGAAAGCGGTGCTGCCATCGACCACCGCACCGTCACACCTCTTAATCATCAAGAGGAGATATTCACGCTCTCCGACGCCCACGCCTTAATTGCTATCGCATCAGACTCCCCTGGAGCATTAGCCGGGGAGATCGTCGATCTCCTTGTACTCGACCGAGTGAATTAACGAGTTCGGCATGCGCGATGGTTGGCCAATTCGGATTACAGATCGCGAACTCACTCTGCGCCCGCTGCGTTATCAAGACAAGAAGGTCTGGCAACAAGTCCACAGTAGAAACGCAGATTGGCTTGCTCCGTGGGAAGCCACTCGCCCCGCGGTTGATGGAAACCAGATGCTGCCTTCGTTTTATGCAATGGTGCGCCACCTCAATCGCGAAGCGCGATACGGTCGCGCGCTGCCGTTTGGAATCTGGATTGAACGCGAAGGCGTCCCGTACTTTGCCGGCCAGATCACTCTTGGTGGAATTGTGATGGGGGCATATCGTGGTGCCCACATTGGTTATTGGATAGATGAACGCTTTGCCAATCAGGGATACACAACCCGAGCGGTACGAGCTCTCACAAAATATAGTTTTGAGACGCTGCAGCTGCACCGAATCGAAATCAATATGCGCCCTGAGAACATTGCATCAGCCCGCGTTGCTCAAAAAAGTGGCTACATTTTTGAAGGAGTGCGTCCTCGCTATCTCCATATCTCGGGACAGTGGCGAGACCATCTGACTTACGTTGCTGAAAACCCTCATCTCTAACTTGAGAGTTAGCTACGCTCAAAATACGCTCAAATCCGACGTTTTAGGCTAAATCTGGCTTAGAGTTTCATTCCATGGCATCGGGTTTAATTTATCTCATCATCCTTGCGATGTGGGGTGCCTATTTTGTTCCACGTTGGATGTCGCAACATGACACCGCGTCAGGTCGAGCAACTGCTCGCTATAAGAGTGCTATGAAAGTAGTTGCATCAACACCAAATATTCCCGATGCAATTGATCAAGATAAAAAACTGCAGGCACTGCGTCGTCGCCAAGCAGTTGCAGCATCGTTGATCGCCCTGAATTTTCTGACGCTTATTGCAAGTTTTGCAGGCTTCATTTCTCTGACTTTTGTATTAGTTCCAATTACCGCAACTGCAATTTACTTCGTGCACATTCGTCGCCAAGTAGTTGCAGCGCAATTGAAGAAGCGTCGTCTTCAAGCACTTGCTCAGATCACAACAGCAGAGATTAAGAACGACCCACAAGCTCGAATCTCACTTTCCCCACGCGCGCAGATTCATCACGAAGCTGATCAATGGGTGCCACTTGCAGAGCGCCTTGAGTCCGGAACGATCACAATCATCCCTCGTGATAATCCACTCGATAACGCACTCAATAAAAATTCACATTGGTCACCAATTGCAGTGCCTCGTCCTACATATGCAACTGCGCCAAAAGCAATCCGCTCGCAACGGACCATTGATTTAACAGTTCCTGGTGCATGGAGCGCAGAACAAGAGCGCATCGCTGCTCTTGAATTACCAGAGCGTGATGAGCTCTTTGATCAAGAGTTAGCTGAACAAGCTGCGATTGAACGCAATCAAGCTGTTAACGAATAAACCAAATTGCCTTTAAATGAACTTATTTTCGATTAGTTCAATGTGGAAATAGTTGAAACGAGTAAAACCACTTTTTATACCAAACGAGGTAGTCATGCGCCTCCGAGTAGAAGTCCGACAAAGAAAATCCGTAAATCTGCTGAAAATCGTTTTGCCAATTGGCAGGATTTTGGCCAAACAGTTTGACATAAGCCAGTTCTTTATCGAGCCCATATTTTCCGACAAGATAAGCAACTCCGATAGGTGAAATCACATAATCCCCTGGCACGCCACATTCAGTGCCATCTGCAGGCGCATGAGAATTGCCATCTAAACTCGACAAATCAAGCGTCTGAAATAAGGTGTCGTTCTCGGCTTGTCGTAAAGATCCTCCGGAAGTAGCAAACCGATAAACCTTCTGTAACGCGGTTTCATCTGGAACCCCAAACGCCGCCCCGAATAAACCAAGGTTTCCTGGCGTCATAAAACATGGACTTAGTTGCCGTCCGTTTGCCAATGCATAAAATAATCCATGTTTCATCTCCCCGGGAGTCATAAAAATGAAATCAGTGGGAGTATGCGGGCCTTGAAAGAACGTTGTCATCTCAAAATTACCACCAGAAAATCCGCTTGTGATTGCACCTCCATTGAATGTTTGGCTATCGGATGAAATTAAATTGCCCGCTAGACCTGGAAGAACATTTCCATTGGGGTCCATTATTTCTGGATAATTTTCTTTGTTGGAGATATCTTGATAAGCCTTGAGGGCGAAGTCTTTTGTAGTTGCGTAGACTAAGTAATAAGTTGTACCAGCCCCATACTGGTCTGCAAAAGCACTCAGAATTGCATGCGCCGACTTCTCTGAAGATGTAATAAAATCCTGTGAAAATGCAGGATCTATATATTCGACCAATTTTGGTGCAGCACTAACCGAAGTATGATTTGAAACCTGAGTGATCGCAGATATCAGGATATTCATATTTCCTGTGCCGTCGTCGGCAAGTAGATTGCTGGGAATGCTTGTATTTTGAGTATTGGCAGGTGAAACCTCTGGTTGCCCAGTGATCTGATCTATGTCGGGTGCATTAGTCTCAGGATGCAAAAAGTTATCGGGGCCACAACTCAGGTAGATTAATTTTGTTGAAGCATGTGCATATCCAATTACCCAAGGTGAACCAGAAGTACAACTCTGCATTTCTTGAGGGCGAGAAGAGTCATAAGGCAATGTGGAATTAACGGAAGTCTGAGACTGAGCAATAGGGCTTGGGCTTGTGACCACTGGCTGAGGCGTTGAGACTTTGCTGATTTGCGACGTCTTTATTTTGGTACCTTTTATCCAGATTAAGGTCTTCCCTGATTTAAGGCAGGTATAGGAGTATCCACCAGAAATCACATTTTGACCTAGATTCTTGCAAGTTACTCCAGATTTTGGAGCTGTGCCATTGGCTCCAGTTGCGGAAAATCCAAAAAACAAGAAAAAAATAGTAAAACCCAACACAGATTTTTTCACACTCGAATTCTGCCAGTTAGTTTTTTAGTTGCAAAGAGGGAATCTAACTTAAATAACCGCTAAATCCACGAAGGAAACCACATCATTGTTGACCAATGGTGATAGGTGATTACCCCACCGGTAAAGAGTGGGAAAAAGTAAAGGAAATTCGCTGCTATCAGCGCTAAAAATATCCATGAAGCGATTGTTCGGCGCTTGGAAATTATGCCATCGCGACCCGGCTCTAAGAATTTTGCTAGCGCGTAAACAATGATTAATACAATACATGGTTCGAATGCAATCACGTAGAAGGTGAAGACAGTGCGCTTTTGCCATTCAAACCAGGGCAGGTAACCCGCGGCGAGAGAGAGTAAAAGCAAGCCGCTCTGCCATTCGCGACGCGCAATCCAATATCCGAAAGTAATCGCAATTGCGATAACGCCAGACCACCACAGTAGAGGTGTGCCCAGTGCGAGAACCTCTTGCGAACAGAGTTTTGCACCGCATGTGTTTGGGGCTTGGTAATAAAACGAGGTTGGTCGACCCATGATCAACCAACTCCATGGATTTGCCGAATATGTATGTGGCGTAGTGAGGTGGGTATGAAAATTGAGTATCTGATCTTGGTAGTACCACCACGACTTAAAAATATTCTTTGAGTAATGACGATCCCATCCCGATGAATTTGCAAACCAGCCCACCCATGAAGCCACATAGATAAAGACGGGCAGAACGCCATATTGGGTGGCGCGCAGCAGAAGTTTTTCACGCAACGTTTTTCTGGCAGCGTTCTCATACTCCATCGCTCGGTTGTTGCGATAGTCCACATAGAGAGTGAAGAGGAAGTAGGCGAGTAAGTAGTAAGCACCACTCCACTTTGTTGCACTCGCTAGCCCCAGACTGATGCCTGCAAGCCAGTGCGAAGAGCGAAGGAGAAAGAAGAATCCCAGCAGGGTGAAGAACATGAGAAAGATATCGAGTAGCGCTGTTCGCGACATCACCAAATGCATGCCATCGCAGAGCGTGAGAATTCCAGCCGCGAGGGATAAGAAATAATTATCAAAAAGCCGCTTAGCGACGTAGTAGATAAGAATCACCGAGGCTGTTCCGACAAGCGCTGCGCTGATCCGCCAGCCAAATTCGTGGTAGCCAAAGAGCTTGATTCCAGCGGCGATCATCCACTTGCCGATTGGCGGATGGACAATGAATTGAGCCGCGCCTGTCTTTGGGTCGAGTTCTACCCCATGGTGCAAAAGTGACTCTGCATTTTGAGCGTAGTAAACCTCATCAAAGACAAATCCTTTGGGGTACTGCAAATTCCAGAGGCGAAAGATCAGCGCGATCAGAGCAAGAGTTGTCACCGTGAGGCGCTCTTGTAGACGCGAGCTCATGCCTCGAACTGGGTGCGTCACTTCGGCAAGCGCTGGAGAGGTCGATGACGTCGGATCTGTCATAGGCCAAGAGTAAAGCCTGCAAGAATATGATGGTGTTGATCTTGGCCTGCGCCCCGCTTGGCAACCCTGGCGATGCCACTACGCGCCTTAAAGAAGCGCTGACTAGCGTGAGATATATCGCCGCCGAAGATTCCCGCAAGCTCTCGCGCTTGGCCCACGATCTCGGGGTCACCTACACGGCGAAAGTCATCTCCTATTTTGAGGGCAACGAGGTTGCACGTTTAGAACAACTGACTGAGATCATGCTCGCTGGCGAGGACCTCTTGGTTATTACCGACGCTGGCGCACCGGGAGTGAGTGACCCGGGATACCGATTGATTAGGGCTGCGCTGGAACGCTCGATTCCAGTTTCGGTTCTTCCTGGAGCGAGTGCTGTGACAACTGCGCTTTTACTCTCGGGGCTACCAAGTGATCGTTTCTGTTTTGAAGGGTTTGCCCCTCGAACTTCTGGTGCCAGAAAGAGTTATTTTCACGAGCTCGCGCGCGAACAACGCACCATGATTTTCTTTGAAGCGCCACACCGACTTAAAGAAATGCTCGCCGATGCAATCGCTGGATTCGGCCCAGAGCGCAGCGCTGCTATCTGCCGCGAGATGACCAAGACGTATGAAGAGACCGTCCGCGGCACGCTTTCAGATTTGCAAGAGTGGAGCGTGGATCGCGAGATCTTGGGTGAGATCACTGTGGTGATTGGCGGTTTTGATCCTGGTGCGCAGAGTTACTCCAGCGCCGATATGGTCGAATTAGTACTTGCTCGCGAAAGCGCGGGGGAAGCGCGCAAAGATGCAATTGCGGCTGTGGCCAAGGAGTTGAACGTTCCTAAGCGCGAAGTCTTTGACGCCGTCGTTGCACTGAAGAATCGGTAGGATTTAGGGATGAGCGCTAGTAACGACAAGACTTTCTATGTAACGACGCCGATTTATTACGTCAACGACGCGCCACATATCGGACATGCATACACGACTGTCGCTGGCGATGTCCTCACTCGCTGGCACCGTCAGCGCGGGGAGAACGTCTGGTTTTTGACCGGCACAGATGAACACGGTGAGAAAGTCCTCAACACCGCTTCCGCTAACAACACCACACCGCAAGAGTGGTGCGACAACTTGGTCATCAACAAATGGAAGCCAGTCTGGAACGCTCTGAATATCGCAAATGATGATTTCATCCGCACCACCGAACCTCGCCATATGGAGCGGGTGCAACGCTTCATGCAACAACTCAAAGATGCTGGACATATCTACGCTGGCAAATTTGAAGGTCCGTATTGCGTCGGGTGCGAAGAATTCAAACTTCCTGGTGATCTAGAAGATGGCAATTGCAAGGTACATGGCAAGCCATGTGCGATGCTCTCGGAAGACAACTGGTTCTTTAAGCTTTCAGCTTTTGTTCCTGCACTGCTTGAGCACTATCGCAAGAATCCAGAAGCTTGCCAACCAGAGAGCGCGCGCAACGAAGTTGTAGCGTTCCTTGAAAGCGGAGTCCGTGATCTCTCAATTTCACGCTCGTCATTTGACTGGGGAATTCCAGTTCCTTGGGATACCGAGCAAGTGATCTATGTCTGGTTCGATGCGCTTCTCAATTATGCGACCGCGGTTGGACTCGGTGATGATCCACAATCAGCAGGCGGCAAGAAGTTTGCGCAGACCTGGCCTGCAGATGTGCACTTGGTCGGAAAAGATATCTTGCGTTTTCACGCCGTAATTTGGCCGGCGATGTTGATGGCAGCAGGCTTGCCAGTTCCGGGCAAAGTATTTGCGCACGGCTGGTTACTTGTCGGCGGCGAGAAGATGAGTAAATCCAAGCTCACTGGTATCGCGCCTGAAGCAATCACCGATCATTTTGGTGTCGATGCTTTCCGTTATTACTTCTTACGTGCAATCCCATTTGGTAGCGATGGCTCTTTCTCTTGGGAAGATATGGGTGCGCGTTACACCTCGGAGTTAGCCAATGACTTTGGAAACTTGGCATCGCGCCTGATCGCGATGATCGAAAAGTATTGCGAGGGAGTAATTCCTGCTCCTGCGCGCGATGAAGAACTAGCGACACTCTTAGAAAAAACAGTGGCGCAAGCAGATGCTGCGATGTGCGCCTTGGATTTCCAAGGTGGAATCAATGCAATTATGGATTTCTGCAAGCGAGTCAACGGTTATGTCACCGAAAAAGAGCCGTGGGCAATGGCCAAGGATACAGCCAATAAAGTCGAGCTGGACAAAGTGCTGTACAACACCGCTGAATCAATTCGCGCTCTTGCAGTATTGCTTCATCCAGTAATGCCTGCCACCACCCAGACCCTCTGGGAATCTCTTGGCGCGCAAACCACCTTGGGTGATATTAGCAAGCAAGTAATTTCTGCAGTTGGCGTATGGGGCACTCTGCCACAAGGTGCGCGTGTTACTAAAGGCGCCGTCCTCTTCCCACGGTTGGAAGAGAAGTCAGAGTAAATGTCGATTAAGCCCGAGACCGTTAGTCGCCACGGTCTAAAAGAGGAGCGAGTTCAAGCACCTCAGCCAGAGCCACTTAATCGGCCTTGCATCGATGTTCATGCTCATATGGAATTAGTTGCGATGGGTGAGCCAGATGGCCCTGAAGTTCTTGCGATCTTGGATGAGGCCCGTTCTGTCGGTATTGATCGAGTTGTCCAAGTTGGCTACTCCGCAGATCAATCTGCATGGGGAGTTAAATGCGCAGAGAGTTTTCCTGGTCGAGTACTTGCTGCGGTTGCGCTACACCCAAACGAAGCACCGGTAGTTGAGGATCTTGAGGCAGAACTTGCAATCATCGAATCACTTGCCCAGCATCCACGCGTTCGCGCAATCGGTGAGACCGGTTTAGATTTCTTTCGCACCGAAGCGCACCTTCGTGACAAGCAGATCTATTCATTCAAGCGCCACATCGCGCTAGCAAAATCTACTAATAAGGCTTTGGTGATCCATGATCGCGATGCTCACCGCGAAGTGCTCGACACCTTGCTAGAAGTAGGAGCACCGGAAACGGTTATTTTTCACTGCTTTTCAGGGGATGCCGAGATGGCTCGTGAGTGTGTAGCGGCTGGCTACATTCTTTCGTTTGCAGGCACTGTTACTTTTAAAAATGCGCCGGCTCTTCGCGAAGCTGCGGTGCTTGTGCCGATTGAACAATTATTAATTGAAACCGATACCCCATTTTTGGCACCAACTCCGCATCGCGGTTCGCTCAACACCCCAGCCCAAGTGGCTTCAATTGCGCGATTTGTCGCTGATCTGCGCGGTGAAAGCGCCGACTATCTCTGCGACCGTGTCACCGAGAACGCCCTTAGACTCTTTGGAAGTTTTGATTAATGTCTAACCTCCTGGGCGCTGCCCAGATTCGCGAGATCGCTGCACGAATTGGCGTTACTCCAACAAAAAAACTTGGACAGAACTTTGTTGTCGATGCCAACACGTGTCGTCGCATTGTGAAGATTGCCGAACTCACTGCCGATGATGTGGCGCTAGAGATCGGACCAGGGCTTGGTTCACTGACTTTGGCCATGCTTGAAATTGCTCGACATGTAGAAGCGATCGAAATTGATTTGCGTTTGGCCGCAGAACTTCCGATGACGGTTTCGACCAATGGATTTGATGCGCAAAAACTGACCGTCATTAATGAAGATGCTATGACCACGCAATCGCTTCCGATCGCACCTGATGTACTGGTAGCAAATCTTCCATATAACGTCTCGGTACCAGTCCTACTTCATTTCCTCGAAAAGTTCCCCACTCTGCGTTCTGGTGTAGTGATGGTGCAGAGTGAAGTTGCGGACCGATTAATCGCCAAGCCCGGAAGCAAGAATTACGGCTCTCCTTCCGTGAAAGCTACGTGGTGGGCAGATATGTCTGGCGCGGGTGATGTAGGGCGATCAATTTTTTGGCCGGTTCCGCACGTGGATTCATCACTAGTGAAATTCGTTCGTCATGAGCCTGCGGGCGATGAGGCCACCCGACTCCGTGTTTTTGAAGTAATCGACGCTGCTTTTGCGCAACGGCGCAAGATGTTGCGCAGCGCCTTGAGCGAACTTTTCAGCTCCCGCGGGCTCAAGGCCGAGGAGTGCATCGCGCAGACTGGAATCGACCCTACTGCTCGTGGTGAAGTTCTCGTATTGAGCGAATTTATGCGTATTGCCAATACGCTTGCAGTGTGAGGAACCCATGCGACGCAACGGAGTAGTTGTTCGAGTACCGGCGAAAGTTAATCTCCAACTTTCAGTCGGGCCGCTGCAATCAGATGGCTTTCACGAACTCAACACCGTTTTCCAGGCACTCGCGCTCTATGACGATGTGACCGTCAAGTTTGCCGAACCCGGTTGTGGAATCACACTTACGCTCTCTGGAACCACAACAAAAGGCGTGCCGACAGATTCATCAAACTTGGCCTACCGAGCAGCGCAGTTGATGATCGACACCCACGATCTTGATTCGGACTTAGCAATTCATATTAAAAAAGATATTCCTGTGGCTGGCGGCATGGCTGGTGGTAGCGCCGATGCAGCAGGTGTGATTGTGGGAATCGATGCGCTCTTTGACTTAGGTTTGTCGCGTGACTCAATGGAGAAACTCGCCGCGCAATTAGGTAGCGATGTTCCGTTTTCTATCACTGGTGGAATTGCAATTGGTCGTGGCCGTGGCGATGAACTCACGCCAGTATTGGCGCGCGGAAATTATCACTGGGTGTTAGCAATGTCGGCCCAAGGACTTTCAACGCCCGCGGTCTACGAAGAGTGCGATCGACTTCGAACTGGTTTGGATATCGCTCGGCCACAAGTCAACGAAGCGCTCCTTCAAGCACTTCGCGCCGGTGATGCAGTAGCTCTTGGTAAATCTCTCACAAATGACTTGCAAGCAGCAGCTTGTTCACTGCGCCCGGCCCTGCGTCTGGTCTTGGATGTTGGCCACGATTACGGCGCCCTAGGCAGCATCGTTTCGGGTTCTGGCCCAACCATCGCCTTTTTGGTGGAAGATGACGAAAAAGCCTTGGATTTAACGGTGGCTTTAAGTGCCAGTGGTGTTGTGGCTGGAGTGGCTCGGGCGAGTGGCCCTACTCACGGTGCGCGAGTTGTAGAAACCCTCTGACTTAGGGGAGAATTCAGGTTCCGCCATTGTGTAGTGGCTAGCACATGGGCCTTTGAAGCCCAGGGTCCAGGATCGATACCTGGTGGCGGAGCCACCGCTACCGACCGCGACAGGGGGAGTGATGCCTAGCTTGGATCTGGCTATCGTGCTCGCCGCGGGCGAGGGAACTCGCATGAAATCCCAGACTCCTAAAGTGTTGCACCAGATTGCTGGGCGCTCGCTCTTGGCACATGTCATTTCCGCAATCACTCCGCTTGAACCCAAAGACCTTCGCGTGGTTGTTGGCTCTTCGCGCGAACAAGTAGAAGCACACCTTGCCCAGATCGCACCCGATGCGAACATCGTCTTTCAGGCAGAACGCAATGGCACCGGCCACGCTACTCAATTAGCACTCGCTGGTGGCGCAGAGAACGGATCAGTATTGATTGTTGCCGGCGATACTCCGCTGCTTCGCACTAACACCTTGCAAGAATTTATTTCTGCGCACGAGCAATATCGATCAGCTGCATCTGTTCTCACCTCTATCGTTCCGGATCCATTTGGATATGGTCGAATAGTTAGATCTGATGATGGACAGCTCCAGTCGATTGTTGAGCAGCGCGATGCCACTTCCGAGCAACGCGAAATTGATGAGATTAATACTGGCGTCTATCTCTTTGACATTGCTTCACTTAAAAGCGCGGTGGCACAACTTAAGAGCTCTAATTCACAAGGCGAGCTCTATCTCACCGATGTGATTGAAATTATCAAAAACGAGAATAAGCAGGTTGCTGCAATCTTGTCGAACGATTACACCGAAACGCTAGGCATTAATGATCGCGCGCAATTAGCGGAGTGCGGTGCAATCATGCGCGATCGCATCAATGACGGGTTCATGCGCGCAGGAGTCACAATTGTTGATCCAACAACAACGTGGATCGACGCCACGGTTTCAATCGCACCCGATGTCACTCTGCTTCCTGGCACTACACTCACAGGCACTACATCAATCGCAAGTGGAGCTGTTATCGGTCCGCGCAGCACTTTGAACTCTGTTGAAGTAGGTACAGCTGCAACAATTCTTGAGTCGTATCTCAGTGAAGCAACTATCGGTGAATCGGCCGCTATTGGACCTTTCTCCTTTATTCGCCCTGGCACGGTGGTTGCCGCCAAAGCCAAAGTGGGGGCCTATGTGGAAGTGAAGAACTCCACCATTGGTGCTGGCTCCAAAGTTCCACACTTGTCTTATGTCGGAGATGCATCGATCGGTACCGGCAGCAATATCGGTGCGGCCACGATCTTCGTGAACTACGACGGGGTCGAAAAGCATCAGACCACTGTGGGAAATGATGTTCGTATTGGTAGCGACACGATGCTTGTGGCACCGGTTTCGATCGGAGATGGCGCCTATACCGCCGCAGGCTCGGTCATCACCGAGGACGTGCCCGCCGGCGCGATAGGAGTTGCTAGAGCAAAGCAGCGAAATGTTCTAGGGTGGGTTCTGCGAAAGCGGGCAGGTAGTAAATCGGCTGAGTCGGCTAAAAAGGCTGGCGCTACAGATGGGAATAACGAATGAGCGAACTTCGTCTAAGTTCTGAAAAGCGCCTGCGGATCTTTACAGGTCGTGGTTACCCAGAGCTGGCCGAGGATGTCGCCGCTGAATTAGGTATTCCAATCACACCAACTTCTGCTTACGATTTTGCCAACGGTGAAATTTTTGTACGCTTCGAAGAATCAGTGCGCGGTAGCGATGCATTTGTTATTCAAAGTCATGCCGCTCCAGTCAACAAGCAGATCATGGAACAACTCATCATGGTCGATGCACTTAAGCGTGCATCTGCAAAACGCATCACAGTAGTTGCGCCTTTCTATGGCTACGCTCGCCAAGACAAGAAACATCGCGGTCGTGAGCCAATCTCAGCTCGCTTGATGGCAGATCTCTTTAAGACAGCTGGCGCAGATCGCTTGATGGTTGTCGACTTGCACACATCGCAAATTCAAGGTTTCTTCGATGGTCCAGTAGATCATCTCTTTGCACTACCGCTGCTCACCAATTATGTCGGTAGCAAAGTTGATCGCTCTCGCTTGACGATCGTCTCCCCGGATTCTGGACGTGTCCGCGTCGCCGAGCGCTGGTCAGATATGTTGGGCGGCGTTCCAATTGCATTTATTCACAAGACTCGCGACCCACGGATTCCAAACGAATCTGTGACTGGCCGCGTGGTGGGAGATGTAAAAGGTCAGACCTGTGTAGTTATCGATGACATGATCGACACCGCTGGCACCATTACCAAGGCAGTCGACGCTCTCTTCGATGAAGGCGCGAGCGAAGTGATTGTGGCTGCCACACACGCAGTTCTCTCTGGTCCTGCGGTAGAGCGTTTGAAGGCCTCCCGCGTCTCTGAGGTCGTGGTGACCAACACCTTGCCGATCCCAGAGGAATCTAAGTTCGACCGCCTGACGGTGCTTTCGATTGCTCCGCTCTTGGGCCGAGCAATCCGTGAAGTCTTCGAAGATGGCTCAGTTACCAGCCTTTTTGACGGTCATAGCTAAAGCCCGCTAACCTAGCGTCTTCGTTCCGGCGAGGGATAGGAATATCCGTAATCGACGGTAGTCTCCCTTGGAACGTGTTGTGTCCGTTCTAGTCTAACTAGTAAAAACTAGTTGAAAAGGTTTAAGGGAGATAAAAATGGCTGAGATTACAATCAATGGCGCAAAGCGCACAGAATTCGGTAAGGGTGCCTCACGTCGCGATCGTCGCGCTGGCCTAGTTCCTGGTGTTATCTACGGGCACGGCGCAGATCCAGTCCACATCTCACTTCCAGCTCGCGAGCTAGCACTTGCTCTAAAGCAATCAAACGTTCTTCTCGATGTCGTCATCGATGGCAAGACCGAACTCACACTTCCAAAGTCAGTTGTGAAGAACCCACTCACACAGATCCTCGAGCACATTGATCTCGTTCTTGTGCGTCGCGGTGAGCGCGTTACAGTTGAAATCCCAGTTCACACAACTGGTGAGCATGATCGTGATGGAATTCTTGAGCACAACAACAATCAGATCGAAGTTGAAGTTGAAGCAACTGCAATTCCTTCATTCCTTACACTCGATCTCACAGGCTTGGCAGCAGGACATAGCAAATACGCAAAGGATGTTGTTCTTCCAGCTGGCGTAAAGCTCGTCTCTGATCCAGATCTCATCGTTGTTCACCTCTCTGAAAAGGGTGGACCTTCTGCCGATGAAGCTGCTGCAGCTGCTCCTGCAGAGGCTGCAAACTAGTAGTACTTCTCTTACGAGAGCGCAAGAGAAGAGATTTCTTATGGCTGATCGCTGGGTAGTTTTCGGACTCGGAAACCCCGGCGATCACTATGCCAAAACCCGCCACAACATCGGCCAGATGGTGATTGATTACATGGCCAGCGGTTCAAAATATTCAGCACATAAATCTCGCACCGAAATCGCAGATATAAGAGTTGCAGGTGTCGGAGTTACTCTCGCAAAGTCAAAGCTCTACATGAACGAATCAGGCGGTCCAGCAAAAGCTCTCGCCGATTTCTACAAAGTAAGCGCCGGAAATTTAGTCGTGATTCATGATGAACTTGATATTCCCTTTAACACTATCCGCATCAAAAAGGGTGGTGGCGATAACGGCCACAACGGACTCAAGGACATTACCAAACACTTTGGCGGACCAGATTATTTTCGCGTGCGTATGGGCATCGGAAGACCGGCTGGCCCACAAGACCCGGCTGACTTTGTCTTGAAACCATTTGCTAGCACCGAGAAGAAAGAACTCGACGATTTCATCGCTCGAGGGGCGTTAGCAGTGGAGCGATTGATCGAAAAGGGTTTAGAGCTCGCTCAACAAGAATTTAACTCTTAAATCATTGATCGTTCTTTAGCGACTTGCACAGCTTTGTCGCGTGAATCAACATCAAGTTTGCGATAAATATTTTTCAAGTGAGACTTGATCGTATTCTTAGAAAGATGGCTCTTTTCAGCTATTTCAGGCAGCGTCAGGCTAGAGGCCAGAAGTCTAAGGATCTCCATCTCTCGCACCGTCAATTTCAATACGTTTCGACCACGAGAGATCGGTCCACCTAAAACCTTCTCCGCAAGCGCTCCAACAAGTTCAGAGACTGACATGATTTCTGAAACATCTACGCCTGAAAGAGTTTGTTTGTGAAGTTGTGGCTCGACCTTTGTTGAGATGTGCGATTTAAGCAGCTCCCACTCTGACTCATGGGTAAGTAGTTCAAGGATGAGGCGCACCCCAGATGGCCAGCCACTGAGCATCTCGAGGAACTTGCGTGTCTCTGTCTGCTCAATATCAACTCCAAATAGGCACGAGAGTTCTTCAATTTCTGCTTGAGTAAATGCCATATCAAAGGCGGTGAGGTACTTGAGCACACCTAAATCATTTGCTCTTGCATAGGAATTCATTGGCGGGTTTTTGCGCAGACTCAACGTGCGCACATTGAGAGGCAAGTTATCGGCCCACATTTGAACAAATGGTGAGTTTGAGTTCGGCATCTTCTCTAAATTGTCCAAGACAAAATTAACAACATCACTATATTCAGCAATTTCTACGGTGATCTTTTTGATCGTTTCTTCAAGGTTGGTAATGGTGACCGATGACGGTATGAACCATGGTGCAAAATCTGGAAAGACTCGACGGAGTGCGCTCACCATACGATTGAGGGTTGTCTTTATGTCATCGCTCTCGAGTGAGCTAAACCAGACCGTCTGTGGATTGGTTGCAGCCCATTGCGCCGCAAGAGTTGTCTTTCCATAGCCACTTGGTGTCATGATGATTAGTGCACGCGGTGCAGGCTGATTAAGGAAATCGAGCAGATGGGTGCGTGGCAGCAGGAGTGAGGGCAAGGCAGGTGGGGTGATGGTCTCAAGGCTAACCCCGGGAAGTAATACCTTGCGCTCCGCCGAGTTGCTCATGGGGTGCATCTTGGCATGACGCAGATAGCCAAAGTTTGCTTTCCGCCCCTGGCCACGCTCAAACCACCTTATTTATCACCTTAGAAGTTAGCCCGTGAATAAAGCCGTTGATTACTCAACCCAATTGAGGGTGCGTTCGATCGCTCTCTTCCATTGAGCAAGTCCCGTCGTTGCAAGGGTGGAATCAGGATTAGGTAGCCAGCGTTTGGCGATTTTTTGCTGTGAGAGAAGTTCATCAGTGTTTGCCCATGCTCCTACTGCAAGTCCAGCCGCGTATGCAGCCCCAAGTACAGTGGTTTCGGCTACCTCTGGCTTAACCACAGGGATGCCAAGTAGATCGGACTGAATCTGCATACATAGCTCGTTCTGGGTGATGCCACCATCAACGCGCAATTCCACAAGCGCTGCGCCACTTTCAGCCTCCATCGCTTTTACGACGTCGTATGTTTGGTAAGCAATTGCTTCAAGAGTTGCGCGCGCAATATGTGATTTGGTGGCGGCTCGCGTGAGTCCCACAATCACGCCTCGAGCATCGCTACGCCAATATGGCGCAAAGAGACCCGAGAAGGCTGGAACAAAATAGACGCCACCATTATCGGGAACGCTCGCGGCTAGGGTTTCAATCTCTGAGGCGTGTGAAATAACTCCGAGTTGATCTCGCAACCATTGGACCGCAGAACCAGTAACAGCGACCGAACCTTCTAGTGCATATCTGGCTGGAGCGCTTCCAAATTTGTAGCAGAGAGTGGTGAGCAAGCCTTGGGTGCTGCGCACAATCTCGGTGCCGGTATTAATGAGTGCGAAATTGCCAGTGCCATACGTTGTTTTCGATTGGCCTTTTTCAAAACAGAGTTGGCCGACCATCGCAGCATGTTGATCTCCCAAGATGCCGGCGATTGGAACACTGGCGCCTAAAAATCCGTTTGCATCTGCGCGCCCATAAATTTCGGAAGAGCTATGAATGATTGCTAGTGAATGCCTGGGAACTCCAAAGAGTGCGAGCAACTCGTCATCCCAATCGAGAGTCTCCAAGTTCATTAGCAAAGTGCGGCTGGCGTTTGTGACATCGGTGATGTGTAGATGTTCTGCGGTGAGGTTCCAAACTAGCCAAGAATCGATAGTTCCAAAGCGCGCTCTTCCAGCTGCCAACGCAGCTTGGACCTCGGGAGAGTTCTCAATCAGCCACGTGATTTTGCTGCCAGAGAAATATGGTGCGAGTGGCAGGCCGGTCTTGTGAGTGATCTTTGTTGAATCAACATCGGAGAATCTCTCGAAAATATCTTGGCTTCGGGTGTCCTGCCACACAATTGCATTGTGAAGTGGGGCGCCGGTGCGACTATCCCATGCGACAGTAGTCTCGCGTTGATTGGTAATGCCAATTCCAGCAAGGTCACCCGCGGTGAGCTTTGCAGCTGCAAGTGCCTGCAGCATTACTTCTTGAGTTGAACGCCAGATTTCAAGGGGATCATGCTCTACCCAACCCGGACGTGAAAGTATTTGTTTATGCTCTTTTTGGGCAGATCCAACAATGACTCCCTCATGGTCAAAGATCATAAAACGCGTACTTGTAGTTCCCTGGTCAATAGCGCCTATATAAGACATGGCTCTATTCTAGGAGGGTGAGTTCTTCAAACGCATCACTCAATCCCACGCAACGCCAGAGCGACATTGCGCGGCTCAAAAATGAAGAATTCGACATCTTGGTCATTGGCGGTGGAGTCGTTGGTGCAGGTATTGCACTCGATGCTGCGGCGCGCGGACTTAACGTGGCGCTTGTTGAAAGCAAGGACTTCGCTAGCGGAACCTCTTCGCGCTCTAGCAAATTAATTCATGGCGGACTGCGCTACTTGGAACAATTCGATTTTAAATTGGTTCGCGAAGCACTTCACGAACGCGAACTTATGGTCACAACCCAAGCTCCTCATCTGGTCAAACCGCTCTCATTTCTCTACCCACTTCATAAGCGCTATATCGATCGGGTTTATGTCGGTGCGGGTTTGATGCTCTATGACTTACTCCGAGGAACGATGCGGGCGGTGCCATGGCACTCACATATTTCAGCCGCTGATACGCAGCAGATCGCTCGAAGTCTTGATCCCAAAAAAGTCATTGGCGGACTCTTGTATTACGATGCACAGGTCGATGATGCCAGACACACAATGATGGTCGCGAGAACTGCAAAGGAGCACGGCGCCGCATTGGTCACGCGCGCACGCTGCATTGGCTCGCTTAAGAGTGATGGCGCGATTGCAGGCGCAGTGATTTCCTGCGAGGATGAAAATGGAATTGCGCAAGAGATTTCAGTGCGAGCAAAGGTAGTAATCGCTGCAGCTGGAGTTTGGAATGAAGGCGTTTATGAGCACTTCGGATTAACTCCAGGCTACAAGATCAAAATGTCTAAGGGCGCGCACATCATGCTTCCTAAGGACGCGATTGATGCCAAGACTGGAATTATCATTAAGACCGCGCTCTCGGTGCTCTTTATTATTCCGTGGGGCGAGAAGTGGTTGGTAGGAACTACCGATACGCCATATACCGAAGATCGCGACAAACCAGTCGCCGATAGTCAGGATGTCGACTACATCATTGAACAAGCAAATAAAGTCTTGGTTCCACAGATTAGTAAAGAGCAAGTTCTTGCTGTTTATGCTGGGCTACGCCCGCTCGTTTCGCCTGCAAAAGATTCGAGTACAACTAAAATTTCTCGAGAACACACGGTTGATCATCCGGTTAAGGGTTTTGTCAGTATCGCAGGTGGCAAGTACACGACCTACCGAGTGATGGCCCAAGATGCGGTTGATGCAGCAGTCAAAGATTTAGGTGGCGCGATCGCTCCAAGTTCAACTCGTTCAATTCCGCTCTATGGCGCAGTCGGCTATAGCGAACTTGAAAAGAAAACCACAACTCTGGCGCAAGAACATCACTTGAGCACTGCAATGATCACGCATCTACTCAATCGTTATGGCAGCGCTCTTTATGAAATCTTTGAACTGATTGTGCGGGATTCTGCTCTAGCCGAGGAACTTGCTCCGCATTGTGGTTATCTAAAAGCTGAGGCTTTGTACGCAGTGACCCACGAAGGTGCTCGCAGTTTGGAAGATATTTTGGAGCGACGAATGCGGATATCGATCGAGAGCGCTGCCCACGGTTTAGATATCGCGCGAGAAGTAAGCGAATTGGTTGCACCTACTCTGGGATGGAGCGAGGCCGAGATTCAAGCTCAGATTAATTCTTATATCGCGACTATCAATGCTGAAATGGCTGCATTGTAGAAGATGAATCAACCACCACGCCGACCAATTAGCCTGAAGCCAAGTGATCAAGAGATCGCTGATTTGCTCTCACGGAGCAAGACAATTGCAATTGTGGGAGCGAGTGATTCACCCGAGCGTCCGGTATACGGGGTAAGTCAGTGGTTGCTCGACAACACCGACTACCAACTCTTTTTTGTAAACCCACGCCTTGATTCTCTTTTTGGTTTTCCCGTCTACCCAACTCTCATGGATATTCCGGAGTGGGTCGATATTGTCGATGTCTTTAGAAAGTCTGCAGATGTTCCATCTGTACTAGATGATGCAATTGCTGCTCGCGCGAAAGCGCTTTGGATGCAGCTAGGCGTGAGTGATGATGCTTCGGTGGTTCGCGGAAATAAGGCAGGGCTAGATGTGGTGCAAGATCTCTGTATTAAAGTTGAGTATCAACGTCTGCGCGATCTCATCATTAAATAATTCTTTAAATCAAGAAAACTAAGAAATTACTTTGGCTCAAGAATGAGCGATACCGAGTTGATGCACCAACGCTCATCGGTGGGTACGTCATAGCCCTCGCCCTTAAATACATGGCCCAAGTGCGAACCACACTTTGCGCAGAGAACTTCGGTACGCACGCGAGGAGCAAGCGATCGATCTTCTCTCAAGACAACCGCGTCATCGGCAGTAGGCGCATAAAAAGAAGGCCAACCGCAGCCAGAGTGAAATTTAGTCTCGCTTTTAAATAGCTCGTTTCCGCAGGCTTTGCAGCGATAACTTCCTACGACATCTGTGTCGGTGTATTCACCCGTGAATGGGCGCTCTGTGGCTGCATGGCGTAGAACTTCGTAGGAGAGTGGATCTAGAGTGGCTTTCAATTCTTCTTCATTAATTTTGACTGGAAACTCGATCTCGCTCATGTGGTGAAGATTACCCGCTGCCTCCGCTCTCTGCTACTGCTACAAATTGCGCTTGGCATGGAGATCTATACGCTTCTAGTATGAAGAAAAAAGCGAATTCATCGGTTGATCTGCACCCAATTATTTCTGAGCGATGGAGCCCACGCTCCTTTGATGGCAACGCCGAAATAAGCGTTCCTGATCTCACTGCACTGATTGAAGCTGCGCGCTGGGCTCCGTCATCAAACAATTCTCAGCCTTGGCGCTTTGTGATCGCTCGTCGCGGTGATCAGCACTTTGCACAATTGGTCGACACGATGGCCGGATTTAACAAGATGTGGGCGCCAAAAGCTTCTGCATTGATCTTCGTACTCGCCAACACCGTCAACAAAGATGGCACGCCGCGAATCGCAGCTCTTTACGATGCTGGTCTAGCCGCATCGCTGCTCACTGTTGAAGCGCATCATCGTGGACTTGCAGTGCATCAAATTGGTGGCTTTGATCATGACCAAGCCAAGGCAGCATTTAATCTGGCAGAAGAACTCACACCGATTGTGATTTTGGCAGTCGGTAAGCAAGCCCCAGCTGAAGCACTTGATGATGCAACGCTGCTTGAACGCGAAGTTGCCGATCGCGTCCGTGTTCCACTCGAGGAACTCGTTGTTGGCGGTTCGCTGTAATCTCTCGTAAAACGCTAGAAAAAACGACTAGATTGAGTTGTGGCCAAAAGTAGATTAGTCCGTAGCCTTGCGATCCCCGTGGTCGCAGGGCTATTACTTTTGATTCAGCAATTGCTTTTGGGTCAACAAGCTAACGCTTTTATAGAAATGGGCTCTGGCAATCACTTTGAAGATGCCCAAGTAGGACTTGATTATGTGGTTTTTGAGCCGGTCTACACTGCTGGTCTTGCGATCAAAAATTTCACGTTAATCCCTTGTGGCAATAACCACGATGAAGCACTTAGCGCGAGCTATGGCAGCGGTAAAAAGGTCTTCACCTTGATCGAAACATCGAGTACGTATAAGTGTCGCCTGCCTGCGATCACAATCATCGCCGGGGGAGTTTCAACTAGCTCCACTAAGCCAGGGGCAGGGATGCTGACTGGTACTAGCTTGCGAGTGATTTCGCGGGGCTTATCGAATTCTGAGATCACTCTGCTTATGAAGAAACTCAAGCCCAAATTCACGCTTGCACAATAACGTCTGCATTCAGGAAAACGTCTGCATTCAGGAAACCGTTTTAATGCAGGATATTTACAGCGCGGGCAATCACTAATCCCACCGTCACAAGCGAAGTTGCGCTCTGAACCATCATGAGAAATTTTGCCCAGAGGCTCAACGGCAGCACGTCGGTCGGGCTAAATGCGCTGGCATTTGTGAATGACGTGTAAAGATAATCAAAGAAGCGTGGGTGCCAATTCTCTGGCGCGTATTCACCAGAGCTCATCTGCGGAAATAAGAAATCAGGAAATGGGATAAGTGCCTCGGCACGCGCGCCTGGACCACCGCGATCAAACTCCCAATACCAAAGGCTAAAGACCACAATGTTGGTGAGCCAGATCGAGCCGCCAAAAGCTAATAAATTTGTGGGGCTCTTTACTGACGAGTGGATGATGCCATCAACTAATCGAATCGCTGACGCCACGTTGCTGACGGTCATGACACCTGCCAGCGAGACTCCTAGCCACCAACTCGATTTGTGGTGTTGATTAATTCTGCCGGGTCTAATTGCAAAGAGTGCGAGCATGAGCGCCGCTTCAACCGCGCAAATATAAGGTTGAATTTGTAGCGACATTGACGCAGGCAATAAATATTGCAGAACGATTACCACTGATACAACAAATGAAACTGGCCATCGGTGTTCGCCTATATGTGGCTTATGCCAATGGGGTGTATTCACTTGAGCACGGCTCCTTCGTGCGGCTTTTGCCACAGATTAAGTACTGCAAGTGTAACTTTTTGAACTGTGAGCTGGCCTTGCGCGCCGTATAGCGTGTCAACGCATGATGGACTCAAGTTGCACGACCACGTCGTGAGCCCAGCATTAAATACTGCTGAGCCAGATGGTGTTGTGTACCAAGAGCTCTGACCGGTAGGTGTGTATTTAAGGCTGGAGTCACTAGCAGGATCGCGCCAGTGCATCGCGCCGGAAAAGATCACGTGAATTCCCGGTGGCGCTGCCACCTCGTTTTTCACTTCTTCTGCTTCGGTATCGCTAGAAATCTGATCGATGACAGAGTTTGATGGAATTCCAAGCCACGAAGGTATCGAGACCGGTTTGAGATCGCCATACACGTGGACTGCATCTGTCTCTTCACCAGTAAAGAGCGAGGGAGGCGTATTTAAACGATTATTTGCAAATTCAATGGTGATGTCATTTAAGTTTGTATCAGGGTCTTGGGTAGAGCTGCGATACATAATCAAGTGCCGATTAGGGCCGGTTGGTGATGTTGCAAGTCGTGTTTGCCAATAAGCAGTGTTGCCGCCAAAGATCGCAATATTGATTCCTTGGTTTCGTGCTGCAATAAAAGAATCAAACATGCGGTGAGTGAAATATTCTGCATGTCCACCGAGGATGACGCCGTTGTAGTGCGTCAGAAGTGATGGAGATTGGTCAACATCAAGGTCGCTAACTTGATCGATATTGATGCCATTTTCTTCACTGAATTGTAAGAATGGAATCACATCGCGCTGGATTGCATAAGCGCCGCTTCCAACCATGGGGCGATCAAATGACGCTACGCGACTTCGCTCATCATCATCTGGTTGACCATCTGCGCCAGGTCCTTCATATGCAGAGCGGCCACCGAACGAGTTGTACATCTGCCAGGTAAATGTTGATTGCATCATTACCAGTTTTGAAGAACCGATAGGGCTGCGCACAATCAGCGGTGCAGCATTTTCAATTTTTCCAAATGGAGACATGGAAATAATGAGATAAAAACCTGGAGTCCAATCTTTACCAACGGTAAATGTGAGGTTGGTTGGCCATTCGGCTTCGGTATACATGGTTGCGTCGTGAGCGGTAGTAACTTTGAGTTTCTTAAGATTTACCGGTTTAGATTTCCAGACTTGGCGCGCGCCAGATCCGCCGTAATAACCGATTCGCCAAGCAACAAAGGTGCGTGGTCCTGCTGGATCAGGATTGCGTTGGGACTCATACATCGAAGCGTGAATCGCTACGGTGTCACCGCATGTAACAGAACTCTTGCTCAGCCACAGCGCGCTACCTGCTGCGTTGGAAAGTTCCAGCGAAGACCAATCAGTAGGGCTCATATCCACGCCTGGCTTCTGGTTCTCTTGAGCTACCCAGTTAGAAGACAGAGCGGGGCAACCAGAAGTAGCCAGCGGCGTTTGATCGGCCGGCATGGTCATACCCAGGGTGCTATTAAAACTCTCCATCGGGCGGGAAGGAATGTCGGCATGGCTCTTGAGTGGCGGAAAGGAGGGGGCTCGATGGTTGAACGTAAAAACCAGATAGGAGCCAGTGACGCCCACCAGAAGCGCGCCAACTGCCACCCCAGAGATCAGGGCGGTCAGGCGGGTTTTTTTGGATTGCCACGACAATTTCATCACTCACGATTCTACCTGTAGCCTTGCCTCCTGCTCATTTCGGTGAGCGGTAGGCCCCCATAGCTCAGTCGGTAGAGTGTTTCCATGGTAAGGAAAAGGTCATCGGTTCGATTCCGATTGGGGGCTCGAACTTCATCCTTGGCGGGGTAGCTCAGCTGGTAGAGCATGCGGCTCATAATCGCAGTGTCGTCGGTTCAAGTCCGATCTCCGCTACTACCTCAGTCCCTGACTACTCCCTGCTTTACCCCTGCCCGCAGGGGCTGCACCCCGATTTAGCCAAATCCCGGCTATGAAGTAACCTTTGACCCTACGAAATAGTTACCCATAAAGGAGCACGACCATGGCAAGCAAGAGCGCGGATGTCCGCCCAAAGATCACTATGGCCTGTGTTGAATGCAAAGAGCGTAACTACATCACCAAGAAGAACCGCCGCAACGATCCAGATCGCATGGAACTCAAGAAGTTCTGCCCACGTTGCAAGAGCTCGACTGTTCACCGCGAGACTCGCTAACACCCATGCTTAATCCCGACTTAGTCGGGCGTACCGTTACTGGTACCACCAGCACCACAGTCACTCAAGAATCTATCGAGGCTTTTGCGCGCGCACTTGGTGAGAAAAATACTGAAGTAGCTCCACCAACTTTTGCAATCACCATTTCACTCGATCAATCACAGTCGCTCTTGCAGAGCTCTGGTTTGGATTGGAGCCGAGTTGTACACGGTGACCAACGTTTTGAGATTCATCGCCCGATAATCGCAGGCGATCAGGTGCGCTGTGACACCACCATCGAGAGCGCTCGTGTAGTTGCTGGCAATGAGATTGTCACAGTTCGTGGAGACATCTTCGCGGGCAATGAGTGTTTGGTTAGTACCTGGTCAACATTGGTATTTCGCGGATGAGTACTTTCGAAGTTGGCCAAGAGCTCACTCCTCAAACTTTCATCATCAGTCGCGCCAAGCTCGTTGATTATGCCAACGCCAGCGGTGACCAGAATCCGATCCACCAGAACGAAGAGTTTGCACGGGCGGTTGGTCTGGAAAATGTCATTGCCCACGGCATGTACACCATGGGGCTAGCTGGTCAATACGTCAGTGCGATTGCAGGCAGCAGCGCACGCGTGAAAGAACTCTCCGCGCGCTTCACAAAACCTGTTGTCGTGCCAGCCCAGACCGATGTGGAACTCATTGTGAGTGCAACTGTGACTGAAGTGAATTCCGATAGCGCTCGCCTAGAAATTACTGCCACTTGCAATGGTGTAAAAGTATTAGGCATGGCTAAAGCCTTAATCTCACTTTAAGATCTTGGGTATGACGCGCTTAGCTGAACTCACCACGCTTCATGTGGGCGGTCCTGCGCGCGAAATTATTTTTGCAAAAAGTGAAACCCAATTAATTGCTGCAGTACAAAGCGCAGATAACGCTGGCACTCCGCTCTTAATTTTGGGTGGCGGTTCTAATGTATTGATTAACGATGCAGGCTTTGATGGCATTGTCCTTGTGGTGCAAACCGAAGGAAACTCTTATGAAATTGATGCTTGTAGCGGCGGCATGCTGCAAGTAGCAGCCGGGGTTAATTGGGATGATTTTGTTGCATTTACATTAGAGAAAAATCTCGCGAATCTAGAATCGCTCAGTGGGATTCCGGGAACTGTTGGCGCAGCGCCAATCCAGAATATTGGCGCATACGGCCACGAAGTTGGTGAAGTAATTGCTCGAGTCCGTGCATACGATCGTGAGAAGAAAGAAGTACACACTTTCACAGCAAGTGAATGCGGTTTCGAATATCGCTCCTCGATCTTTAAAACCTCAGCAGATCGCTATGTGATCCTAGATGTCACATTTCAACTACGCCGGGGCGAGAGCTCACTCCCTATTGCTTACAAGGAATTAGCAGATGCATGTGGGGTAGAGCTTGGTGCGCGAGTTCCTACGCGCGAACTCCGCCAGAAGGTTTTGGAGATCAGAGCCGCAAAAGGAATGTTGTATAGCCAGAGCGAGCAGAACTGGTCTGCTGGATCTTTCTTTACCAATCCAATAGTCGCACCAGAAGTTGCTGCCGCCCTTCCCGCTAGTGCGCCACAGTTTGTGCAGCCCGATGGTCGAGTGAAACTTTCTGCAGCCTGGCTCATTCAAAACTCGGGAATTGAAAAAGGCTTACGACATGGTGGTGCACAAGTTTCCGAAAAGCATGTCTTGGCTTTGATGAATTCCGGCAGCGCAACCGCGGCAGAAATTGCCGAGTTAGCTCAGCTGATCACCGAAAAAGTAAAAACGCACTTCGGAATCGAGCTGACCCCAGAAGTGCGTTTTATTTAATTAATCGCTTTTGTTTATTTAGCCTCGCCCAATAATTTCTGGACGCGAGTGATTCCCTCGACGATATCGGCATCGCTCAGTGCGTAAGAAAAACGCAGATAACCAGATGGGCCAAATGCCTCGCCTGGAACTGCTGCAACTTCGGCTTCATCCAATATCAGCGTTGCAAGTTCGGCCGAGGTTTGCGGACGCTTGCCGCGGATCTCTTTGCCGAGCAAGCCTTTCACTGATGGATACACGTAGAAAGCGCCGGTAGGTGTTGGACAAACGACTCCTGGAATTTCATTGAGCATTCCAACAATTAACTTACGGCGACGATCGAAGGCAACACCCATTTCGTGAACTGCGCTCAGATCGCCAGTAAGCGCTGCGATAGCTGCGCGTTGTGCGACATTCGAGACATTTGAGGTGAGGTGTGATTGCAAATTGGTTGCGGCCTTGATGACATCTTTAGGTCCGATCATCCACCCTACGCGCCAGCCAGTCATGGCATAGGTCTTGGCTACACCGTTGAGAATAATTGTTTGATCAGCGAGCGCAGGAACTACTACCGGCATGCTTGGTGCTTGTGCGCCGTCGTAGAGCAGGTGCTCATAAATTTCATCTGCGATCACCCAGATGCCATGTTCTAGCGCCCACTCGCCAATTGCTTTGACCTGCTCGGGGGAGTAGACCGAACCGGTTGGGTTGGAAGGCGAACAGAACAAAAGCGCTTTGGTCTTAGGGGTACGAGCAGCTTCAAGTTGCTCAACGCTCACCAAGTAGTTCTGACTCTCGTCCGCAAAGACTTCTACTGCGGTGCCGCCAGCCAGCTTGATGCACTCTGGGTAGGTGGTCCAGTAAGGCGCAGGCAAGATCACTTCATCGCCTGGATTAATAATGGTTGCAAATGACTCGTAGACCGCTTGCTTACCGCCGTTGGTCACAAGCACCTGATCGGCTGTGATCACATAACCAGAGTCGCGCAAGGTTTTGGCCACGATCGCATCGCGCAGCTCAGGCAAGCCTGGGGTGGGGGTGTAGCGATGGTTGGCAGGTTTGGCAGCGGCATCAATGGCTGCCGCGACTACATAATCAGGGGTAGGAAAATCCGGTTCGCCCGCTCCAAATCCAATAACGGGCTTTCCAGCCGCCTTGAGCGCCTTGGCCTTGGCATCGACTGCCAAAGTGGCTGATTCAGCGATAGCGGCGATGCGGTCAGAGACGCGTGATTGTGGAGGAGTCATAACGGAAGTATGCCAAACCAGATGCCGGTTTGGCTCATTCGGATCTGCCCCCTAGACTTGCCGGTCTGGCGCTTGCAAAAGGTCATGATGTCCCCTGTCCAAATCAGGGCTTCATACCCGCTTCTGGCGTCCGAAGGGCAGTAGCTCAACTGGCCAGAGTTCCGGTCTCCAAAACCGGCGGTTGGGGGTTCAAGTCCCTCCTGCCCTGCTCTGCGGAACGTAAGTAAGAACTAGCTGTATTTAATGAAGAAGAAGAGAGGTAGTACATCGTGAGTGATGTAACTGACGAGAAGCACAGCACTGGAGAAGCCAAAGGCATCTTCGGTCGCATTGGGCTTTTCTACCGCCAAGTTCTCGCCGAACTTCGCAAAGTTGTTTGGCCAACTCGTCATCAGTTGACCACATACACAGCGGTTGTCATGGTCTTCGTCGGCTTCATCATTCTTGTCGTATCACTCTTAGATACCGCGCTCACAAAGCTCGTCTTCTGGATCTTTGGATAGGACGCAGATATGTCAGTAGAAAATCCATTTTTCGAGGAGTCAGTGACTCCTAGCCAAGCACCTGTTGCAGTTGATGCATTCGAAGCTGCGCTCGCAGCTGAGGCTCCTGTTGCAGTCGAGAGCCAACTAGTTGCAGCAGACGTTACAGAAGAAGTCGCAGAAGACGTTGCTTCTATCTCTTCTGATGTAGTTGATGAAGATGCATCTGAGGCTGAAGAAGTTATTGATGAGAGCGATGAGAAAGCCGAGTTCCGCCGCGCGCTACGTAGCGCACCTGGCGACTGGTATGTCGTTCACTCATACGCTGGTTACGAGAAGAAGGTCAAGGGCAACTTGGCTAACCGCGTAGCAGCGCTCAACATGGAAGATTACATTTTCCAGGTAGAAGTACCTGAAGAAGAAGTTACCGAAATCAAAAACGGTCAACGCAAGAATGTTAAGCGCAATGTATTTCCTGGCTATGTCTTGGTCCGCATGGATCTCACGGATGAGTCATGGTCATGTATTCGCAACACACCTGGCGTCACTGGTTTTGTGGGTAACGCCCATCATCCATCCCCGCTAACACTTGCAGAGGTTGAGAGCATCTTGGCTCCACGCCCAGCAAAGCCTGGTAGCAAGGCTGATATCAAGGTTGTTGACTTCGAAGTTGGAGAATCAGTTACCGTTATGGATGGCCCATTTGCAACTCTTCCAGCCACAATTTCAGAGATCATGCCAGAGCAAGCAAAGCTCAAAGTGTTGGTTTCGATCTTTGGTCGCGAGACTCCAGTAGAGCTTGGTTTCAATCAAGTTCAGAAGTTGTAAGAGTTCACCACTAATAATTTTTTCAGATAAAACGAGAGAGAGAAAAGAAAAATGGCACCAAAGAAGAAGGTAACTGCACTTATTAAGTTGCAGATCCAGGCAGGCGCTGCCACACCAGCTCCACCAGTGGGCCCAGCCCTTGGTCAGCATGGTGTAAACATCATGGACTTCGTTAAGGCGTACAACGCTGAGACCGAGTCACAAAAGGGTCAGATCATCCCAGTAGAAATTACTGTCTACGAGGATCGTTCTTTCACATTCATCACCAAGACACCTCCAGCATCACGTTTGATCCTGAAGGCTGCTGGCGTTGAAAAGGGTTCACCAGTTCCACACAAGACCAAGGTTGCAAACATCACCCAGTCACAAGTTGAAGAGATCGCAAAGCTCAAGATGGCTGATCTCAACGCTAATGACTTGGCTGCAGCAAGCTTGATCATTGCGGGTACTGCTCGCTCAATGGGAATCACAGTTTCCTAAAACATCATCAATCACTTGAGAAGTGGGAGGAGCACGCTGCTCCGTTGAACCACAACTCCACCAACAACGCCGGTTACATAACTGGCACAAAAGGAGAAGAAATGAAGCGCAGTAAGAAATACACAGAGGCAGCAGCAAAGGTCGATCCAAAGAACCTTTACTCACCTCTACAAGCTGTAAAGCTTGCAAAGGAAACATCTGTCACTAAGTACGATTCATCAGTCGAGGTTGCTCTCGTCCTCGGCGTGGATCCAAAGAAGGCAGATCAAGCAATTCGTTCGACTGTAATTTTGCCTCACGGAACAGGTAAGACTGCTCGCGTCTTGGTATTTGCAGGCGGAGAGCGCGCTGAAGAAGCTCGCGCAGCTGGTGCCGATATCGTCGGTGCTGACGAATTGATCGAAGAAGTATCAAAGGGCCGTTTGGATTACGACGCTGTTGTGTCTACTCCAGAGCTCATGGGTAAGGTCGGTCGCCTCGGAAAGGTTCTCGGACCTCGCGGTTTGATGCCTAACCCAAAGACAGGCACAGTGACACTCGATGTTGCTAAGGCTGTTAACGACATTAAGGGCGGAAAAATTGAGTTCCGCGTTGATAAGAACTCAAACCTCCACTTCCTCATCGGCAAGGCTTCATTCACAGCTGAACAATTGGCTGAGAACTACGCAGCAGCTATCGAAGAAGTTATGCGTGCCAAGCCAAGCTCATCAAAGGGCCGCTACCTCAAGAAGGCTTTCATCTCGACAACAATGGGCCCTGGAATTGCAGTGGACACCACAGTTGCTCGTGAGGGTGGACCTTCAATCCAGTAGTAAAACCAGTTTTAAGCGGTACTTACCGCTGAACTACCAGTAAGTCATGGGGTAGGACGTTTTGACCGCGAGCGGTCAGGTGCCCTACCCTTTGTCTATCACCAAAGACTGCAGGTCTTTTCTGGTGGCCTTAATGGGTCGCTAGGAGTTAATTCTCGAAAGAGAGCCCGCATAGGTACACACGAAAACCTCGTGCGCACTTATGCGCCGGGGATTTTTTATTTTCATGGGTGTTTCATCGTGATGATGTGAACGCTCGAGAAGGTAAAGATCCAAGGCGTGGTGAAGAGTAGAAAGGGAGCTCATGGCTCGTTCTGATAAAGAAGCAGCTGTTGCTGAGCTAACGGAAGATTTCCGTACCGCCAGCGCAACTGTCCTCACTGAGTACCGCGGACTTACCGTGGCTCAGATGAAACAACTTCGCCGATCACTTGGTGCAGACACCAAGTATTCAGTTGTGAAGAACACTTTGACAAAGATTGCTGCGAAGAGCGCTGGCGTAGATCTATCTGATGATCTCCTCGCTGGTCCTTCTGCAATCGCGTTTGTTAAGGGCGATGCAATTGATGCAGCAAAGAGCCTAAAGAATTTCCAGAAGGAGAATCCAGCACTTGTTATCAAGGGTGGAATCTTCGATGGTAAGGCTGTAACCACTGCAGAGATTATGCAACTTGCTGATCTTGAATCTCGTGAGGTTCTGTTGGCAAAGCTCGCTGGCATGATGAAGGGCACAATGGCCAAGGCCGCTCGTACCTTCGATGCTTTGCGTATCAAGTTGGAAGCCGGCGCGCCAGCTGAAGCATC
>Ga0214180_1000035_pt1 | contig 56553 bp, 58 predicted proteins | sample TroBogEpilimnion_22_FD_153018 | JGI IMG/M metagenome (GOLD analysis project Ga0214180, IMG submission 153018) | Freshwater microbial communities from Trout Bog Lake, WI - 16OCT2007 epilimnion | ecosystem: Environmental > Aquatic > Freshwater > Lake > Epilimnion/Euphotic zone | place: Trout Bog... | reverse complement strand
TGGTTCGAATGGTTCGCTCCTGCATCGAGGGGCCGGTCATGGATGGTTCGAAAGTTCGTTGGAATACCAGTCGCGAAGTTCCAGAGGGAGTGTGGGGTAAATGACAACTAGCTCAATTGACCTCGCTGACTTCGATTACAGCACCGACTTGGGTGGAAGGCGTATTCCTAATCCAATCCTCACTGCCAGCGGAACAGCGGGATCTGGTAAAGAACTCTCGCAATTTTTTCCGTTAGAAGAGCTAGGTGCAATAGTCACCAAATCGATCATGCTCAAACCACGTAGTGGACGAGCTACACCACGCATGGCTGAAACCCCTAGTGGTATGTTGAATTCGATTGGGCTGCAAGGTCCGGGCATCGATATCTTTTTAGAAAATGATGTGCCATGGCTAGCCTCACAAGGTGCACGAGTAATTATCAGCATCGCCGGCGAGACCATCGAAGATTATGCAGTGCTTGCACGTAAACTTCGCGCAGTCCCCGGAATTACTGCTCTTGAAGTAAATATCTCTTGCCCAAATGTCGAAAACCGGGGTCAAGTTTTCGCGTGCAATCCAGAGACCGCGCGCGATGCAATCGCGGCCGTACGGCGCAATATTGGTGGAGAACTACCAATATTTGCAAAGCTATCACCCGACGTCACCGATATTGCTGAAATTGCACGTGAAGTAGTGGGTGCAGGCGCTGATGGGCTTGCGCTGATCAACACGATTCTTGGAATGGTTATCGATACCAACACAATGTTTCCCAAACTCTCACAGCGCACAGGTGGACTTTCGGGTCCTGCCGTTCGCCCGGTTGCTGTCCGTGCAATTTACCAAGTCCATGCTGCTCTTCCAGATGTGCCAATTATTGGTATGGGGGGAGTGAGCAATGGTCGTGACGCCTTTGAACTCGTTCTTGCTGGCGCCAGTGCAATCTCAGTAGGAACTGCAACTTTTGGCAATCCGCGTGCTGCTATCGATATCAAACAAGAATTAGCCCAAATTCTTGTCGACAAAGGATTTGCAACATTCAACCAAGCAATCGGTTTTGCACATCGTGAGGAGATCAGGTCATGAGAAATTCACATTCACCCATCATTCTTGCGCTGGATACCAATGATGTAGACCGTGCGGGACAATGGATTGCGGCAACACACGACAGTATCGATGTGTACAAAGTAGGTCTGGAATTTTTCTTACAATTTGGAGAAGCTGGCCTACGAAAACTTTATGAGTATGGAGATTTTGAACTCTTTCTAGATCTTAAGCTGCACGATATTCCAAACACTGTGGCAGGTGCCGTTCGTGCCGTAGAGGCTCTGAATCCTAAATTTCTCACAGTCCATGCATCTGGTGGTGCTCCGATGATTCAAGCAGCCGCGGAGGCTGCACCGCACATCGACATTACGGCAGTTACTGTTTTGACTTCAATCTCCGCAGAATTGCTTGCCGAGATCGGTGTGAGCCTAGAGCCGCAGAGTTGGGCAACGAAACTCGCATCTCATGCAGTGGGAGCAGGTGCTCGCGCGATTGTATGTTCGCCGTTAGAAGTGAGCGCTATTCGGGCCGCCGTCGGTGAATCACCTACATTAATTACTCCAGGTGTTAGACCGCTTGGATCCGATAAAGGCGATCAATCACGAGTTATGACTCCGACTCAAGCTATCGCAGCTGGCTCTGATTACTTAGTAATAGGTCGACCAATCACATCGCTCTTTGAGCAATCGCCACAAGCTATGAGTGATAAAGCGCGTGAAATCGTGGATTCACTTTCTTGAACCACGCACTTCCTCCACAGCTCTCACCGCAAGCCAGAGCGCGGGCGCTGGAAGTAGCCAAGGTCTCACGTCGGGAACGTGCTGAGGTTAAGGCCGCCATCGCCAGAGGTGAGATTACAATTTTCGATGCCATCAACGACCCTAGAGAATCGATCCGTAGAATGCGGGTGGCCGATCTATTGGCTGCAGTTCCTGGTATTGGAAAAATTCGAGCTGCTGCGATCATGGAACGAAGGAATATCTCACCTACCCGTAGAATTGGCGGCTTAGGGGTTCATCAACTAACAGGTTTACGGGGGGAGTTGGCCGTGGGAAAGATAGACACTGTTCGTGGCAACCTCATCGTTATCTCCGGACCAGGCGGCGTAGGTAAGAGCACTATCACCGCAGCGCTTCGCAATGACCCGCGTTTTTGGGTGAGTGTTTCCGCAACAACTCGCGCGCCACGTGTGGGTGAGAAGGATGGCGTCGATTACTTCTTCTATAGCGCTGAGCGCTTCGACAACATGGTAAACGCTGGAGAATTTCTCGAATGGGCAGAATTTGCTGGCAATAAATATGGAACCCCGCGAGAACCAGTTGAACAATGGCGCGATATGGGCAAACACGTAATTTTGGAGATCGAAATCGACGGTGCTCGGCAGATTCGCAAGGACGATCCGAGTGCCCGCTTATTCTTCATCTCTCCACCAGACTGGAATGAACTTGTTCGTCGCCTTACGGGTCGCGGGACGGACTCGCCCGAGCGAAGGGCTGCCAGGTTGGCTCTCGCTGAAGAAGAGATGGCTGCATCAGGGGAGTTCGACCACATTCTGGTCAATGACCAGGTCGACCAGTTGCTCTCTCGCCTGATACCCTTGGCTATTGGCTAGTAGCCCGCGAAATTTCATGGATACCGAAGAAATGAGAGACTGACATGGCATCGAACATCACAGATGGAATCACACACCCTCCGATCGACCAACTTCTTGATGCCGCCGGTTCAAAGTACAGCCTAGTTCTCTATGCAGCTAAGAGAGCGCGTCAGATCAACGCGTATTACTCACAGCTGGGTGAGGGACTTCTCGAATACGTTGGTCCATTGGTAGAGACTTACGTTCACGAAAAGCCACTGTCAATCGCGCTACGCGAGATTAGCGAAGGCCTGTTAACCATCGAAAATCTCGAGCCAGTTGCTCCATCTGCAACCACAGAGGCTTCGGCTTAATCATTTATTGCAGTTCTTGTAACAGTACTGCTTAATCACCTGGAGAATCTGATGTCCTCTCAAGTTAGGCGCGAGCTGGTCTTGGGGGTAGGCGGCGGAATCTCCGCATACAAGAGCGCCGAGCTCCTTCGAAGACTGCAAGATCAAGGATTTCTCGTCACAGTTATCCCGACACGTTCAAGTCTTAACTTTGTAGGCACCGCAACCTGGGAAGCTCTGTCAGGCCGGCAAGTTCCGATCGATCTCTGGAATCGTGTTCATGAAGTTCCTCATATTTCCCTTGCGAAAAATATCGCTGGTCTAATTATTGCTCCAGCCACCGCAGATCTGATTGCGCGGCTGGCACAAGGCCGAGCCGATGACTTGCTGACAAATGTGGTACTGGCCACCACGGCACCGATCATTCTAGTCCCAGCGATGCATCCTGAGATGTGGAGTAACTCAGCAACGGTTGCAAACGTGGGAACTCTTCGTGACCGCGGCGTATTGGTCATTGAGCCGGAATCGGGCCGCATGACCGGTGATGACTATGGTGTTGGGCGGTATCCAGAAATCGCTTCGATTGTTTCACAGGTCAATGATTTCCTGGGGCATCAAGCTGATCTCTCTGGAAAGCGCGTTTTGGTGAGCGCTGGTGGAACACGAGAGCCGCTTGATTCAGTTCGATATATCGGGAATAACTCATCTGGCAAGCAGGGTTATGCAATCGCATTTGAAGCTGCCAGGCGTGGTGCACACGTAACACTGGTGAGCGCACACGTAACACTGCCCGATATCCAAGGCGTTGATACCATTAAAGTGGGAACGGCCCAAGAAATGCACGACGCTTTAGCGAAGGAATTCGCAGAAGCAGACATTCTCTTCATGACCGCTGCAGTGGCAGATGCCAGACCTAAAGATTCGCTGCATGGCAAGCTTGAGAAGGACAACTATCGCAGCATCGAACTCGTGCAGAACCCAGATATTCTGGCTGAGCTCGGCAAAAGTAAGTCCACTCGCCAAGTCATTGTGGCTTTTGCAGCGCAAGGTGATGTGAGAGATCCAGTTCAGGTTGAACGCGCGAGCATGAAATTGAAAGCGAAGAATGCCGATCTGATCTATCTCAACGATGTCGTTGATTCAGAGATTTTCTCATCTAATGAGACTGAAGGGATCATCTTGACCTCTCAAGGATCCAGTCATCTCTTTGATAGGGCGCCTAAGTCGGCACTCGCCACAAAACTTATAGATTTAGCCCTTGATCGATCCCTCAATAAGTTAGGTTAGGCCCATGACAAAGAGACTCTTTACCTCAGAATCTGTGACCGAAGGTCACCCAGACAAGATGGCCGACCAGATTTCAGATGCGATTCTGGACTCTCTTCTCGGACAAGATGCCAGATCACGCGTGGCAGTAGAGACTCTTATTACAACTGGCCAGGTACATGTGGCTGGTGAAGTAACGACTAGCGGCTATGCCGACGTTATGAATATTGTGCGCGACACAGTACTCGCTATTGGTTATGACTCATCCGACAAGGGTTTTGATGGAAACTCATGTGGCGTATCACTGAGTATTGGACAACAATCCAGCGATATTGCCCAAGGTGTAAACACTGCATTTGAATCTCGAGTTGCAAGTTCCGTTGATCCACTCGACGCACAAGGCGCAGGCGACCAAGGCCTCATGTTTGGATATGCCTGCGATGACACGCCAGAGCTAATGCCACTGCCTATTCACCTTGCTCACCAACTCTCGCAGCAACTCTCAAGTGTTCGCAAGAGTGGGGAACTAAGCTACTTACGTCCTGATGGCAAGACACAGGTAACCATTGAGTATGACAAGGATCGCGCCGTTGCCTTGAATACTGTAGTCATTTCATCCCAGCACGCAGCTGATGTCGATCTCGATTCAACGCTTGCTCCAGATATCAAGCGTTTAGTAATCGATCCTGTGATCAGCGATCTGTCGATCGATACTTCTCAGGTGCGTGTGCTGATTAATCCAACCGGACGTTTCGTGACCGGTGGGCCCATGGGAGATGCTGGTCTTACGGGTCGCAAGATTATTGTGGATACCTACGGTGGTATGGCTCGTCATGGTGGAGGAGCTTTCTCCGGTAAGGATCCATCAAAGGTAGATCGTTCTGCCGCTTATGCAATGCGTTGGGTTGCTAAAAATGTTATTGCAGCGGGTCTGGCTTCGCGGTGTGAAGTTCAAGTGGCCTATGCAATCGGCAAGGCTCAACCAGTGGGTCTTTTCGTTGAAACATTTGGAACAGAAAAAGTTCCAGTACTTCAGATTGAAGCCGCAATCGAACACGTCTTTGACCTTCGTCCTGCTGCGATTATTCGAGATCTCAATTTGCTTCGTCCTATCTACAGTGCGACCGCAAGTTACGGTCACTTTGGGCGCGAATTGCCTGACTTCACATGGGAGTCAACGTCGAGAGCATCTCAACTCCAACAAGCTGTCAAGGGTTAATTGAACGTGGCTGAAGTTAAGCCACTTCGCTTAAAGTCAGAGAAGGTTTCGCGAACAGAAGCGAATGCCGACTATTTGCCTTATGCCCGCGTGCTTGTTGACGTGCCTGCAATCCATTTGGATCCATATCTGGATTATGCAGTACCGGCTTCGCTGCGCGATACAGCCGTTCCAGGTTCATTTGTGGAAGTGCCATACGGCAGTAATAACCTCGTGGGAGTTATTCTTACAAGAGGCGAAAAGCCAAACATCACTGGCAAACTGAAGCAAATTTCGCAAGTTCTTGGTCTAGCGGCAATAACAGATAGTAGCCATATTGAGCTCTGCATCTCTCTTGCAAAGCATTATGGCGCAACCCCATGGGATTTCTTGCGCGCAGCTATACCGGCACTGTCAATAACCGCACAGCGCACATTTATAAAAGAACAGTCTAATAGTGGTCAAGAGAATGCAGCTATCGATAGTTCCGCGCTTTCAACTGCCAGCGCCTTGGTTCCTGAAGATTTAAGGAGCTGGCTCTTGCAAGACTCTCTGATTGCAGGTGTAGTGGAGTTGCCACTAGACAATCCCTATTGGTCGAGCGTAGTTGCAATAGCGAGTTGTAGAGCCCAACTTTCGCAAGTGGTAGTTGTAGTACCCGATGAGAGAGATATCCGCATTCTCGAAAGTCTCTTTCAGCAGGCGGGCATCGATGCGCAAAGCATGTCGAGCGCGCTCTCAAAATCCGAGCGTTTTCATCGATACCTTCAGATCTGGAATGGAGTGAACCAGATCAGCATCGTTACGCGCTCCGGTGTGCTTACTCCGTTACACAAGGGTGCAACTCTTTTTGTCCTTGATGATGCCGACCCATCGCACTATGAACGCAGATCCCCATCCTGGAACAGCCGATCTATCGCTTTGGCGCGCTCGTCTGAGCAATCCGTAATCTTTCTCTCGGTCGCACCATCGTATGAACTTATCTCCATGGCCGATCGTGGTGAAATCGCTTTATATCGGAGTCCCAAACGTTCACCTTTTCCCATTACCTACGCACATAGTGATGAAATAAGGAACTTCCAATCCATCATTGCACAAGGCTTACGAACTGGACCAACTCTTATTAGGACCGGAAAAGCAGGCTATATAACCTCCTTCTCTTGCCAGAAGTGTCGAAACATTGCACTCTGTGAGTGCGGTGGTCGATTGCACTTCAACTCAGATCAGACAAACCCTCGCTGCGCTTTATGCGAAAAAGAAGTCATAGATTGGCACTGTGATTTCTGTGGGCAAAATAGACCACGGATTGTTTCTTCCGGAGCGGCTCGGATGGCACAGGAATACGCACGCTCCTTTCCAAAAGTTCCAGTTCTCTATTCCCAAGGTGATCACCCGCTCGATGAAGTGGATCGAAACCCCGCGTTAGTTATCTCAACTGCCGGCGTTGAACCGTATGGTCACTTTGCGGCAATTGCGCTTCTTGATCTGGAAAACTCATTAGCGGACACCTCACTGCGATCAAGTGAGTATCTGCGTCTTGAAGTGCTGCGTCTGCTCAGTACTCTTAACGGAGATGGCAGGCTTTTTCTTGCGCTACCCGCAGATCATGTCTTTGCGCAGGAGATAACTAAACGCACAAGCCTGCTAACAGCTCGAACTGAAATAGCCGAGAGATCGGCTGCACATCTGCCACCACAGTATCGTCTCATCATTGTTGACTCCACCAACGTCGATCCTTTCATTGCTGCAAGTAAGGACCTGGTCGATAGCGGGTTGCTTGAGATCATAGGTCCACTCTCTAGTAAAGGCGGAGTTCGGCTGATTCTCAAGGTGCATGCCTCCAATACTGCAAATAGTCAACGTGTGGTTGATCGACTACATGAGGTAAACCGTGTTCTTAGCCTTCGCAAAGCACCGCTCCTGCGTTATTACCTCGATCCATATGATCTCGATCTTTACAGGTAGAATCAGAGCATGTCGATTCAACCAATACGTCTCTTCGGTGATCCGGTGTTAACAACACCGGCAACACCCGTGACAACATTTGATAAAGAATTGCGGACACTGGTGGCCGACCTCACTGACACCATGCTAGAAGCCCCCGGGGCAGGATTGGCCGCTCCTCAAATCGGCGTCTCCCTTCGTGTTTTTGTCTGGCACGTTGATGATGAACTCGGACATCTCATCAACCCAACCCTTGACCTCAGTGATGAGATGCAAGATGGTGAAGAGGGTTGCCTCTCGTTTCCGGAATTACGCTATGACACGCCACGAGCAATGAGAGTCGTGGCCAAAGGGTTCAATATGCATGGTGAACCGGTAACTGTATCTGGCACTGAGTTTCTTGCCCGTGCTATTCAGCACGAAACCGACCATTTAGATGGAATCCTCTTTATCGATCGCCTACCTGCTAGCGAACGCAAAGCAGCAATGAAGGAGATTAGAGAGAGTGAATGGTTTGCAGCAGCATCGCAACTTGGCGCTGCACCAACCATTAAATTTTCACCTCACCTCACTCGTGGATTAGGAATCTAAATCTCTTGCAAATCTCGGTAGCGTCCTCGTCTCTGCTTGCTGTGCCAGTAATTGAGGCGATTCTCGCGTCAGAACATAGCTTGGCTTCCATCATCACCACCCCAGATCGCAAAGTAGGAAGGGGACAGAACCTCGCTGCGACAGAGATTGCACAGTGGGCGCAAGAGCGTGCGATTCTTGTTTCTAAACCAGATTCCACCTCGACTCTGAACCAACATCTGCTTCAAGCACAACCGCAACTGATCATCACGCTCTCTTATGGGCGCATGATTCCCGTCGAGGTATTGCATGGGCCTAGATATGGCTGGCTCAATGTTCATTTTTCATTACTACCACGTTGGCGTGGAGCAGCTCCGGTTCAGTGGGCTTTGCTCTCTGGAGATACTCATACCGGTATTTCAATTTTTAAACTCGATAAAGGTATGGATACCGGGCCGCTGTATTATCAAGAAGAAGTTCTGATTTCACCATCTGATCGAACGCAAGACCTATTGCACTCCATGTCTGAGTTAGCCGGTTCCAGGATCATGTCTGTTGTTCATGAGATATCTCGGGGTGCAAAACCAAAACCACAGCCAAGTGCTGGGGTCACCTTGGCTCCGAAGATTCATAAAGATGATGCACAACTTGACTGGTCTCAGAGCGCCGAGCAGATACTTCGTCAATCTCGTGCCCTCATGGATCGACCTGGGACATGGAGTACTTTCCGAGGAGACCGAATAGGTATCGGCGCTTTGATAGAGACGCTCCAGACCAATAGCCTGGAAGCCATAGGTCAAATTTCTTGCGAGGATGGGAAGTTATTAATTCGCTGTAGCGATAGCGTTCTAGAGATAGTAGAAGTAACTCCCTCAGGTAAAAAGAAGATGAGCGGTGCCGATTTTGCTAGGGGAGCGCGCCTGGAAAAAGGTGAAGTATTTGCTCTGAAAAAGGCTGACTAATCAGTGGCAAATCCAGGTCGTAAACCGGCACCAGATCCTGTTCGCGTTCTGGTCTTCAACTTATTACAACAAGTAAATAATGAGGGTGCTTACGCGAACCTGCGTCTGCCAGAGCTTCTCAAGGCCTCCGACTTAAACGATCGAGATCGAGCGTTTGCAACGGAACTAGGCTATGGCACGCTTCGTATGCAAGGTAAGCACGATGCTTTCATTAGAGAGATCTCCACTCGTCCGTTTGACGAGCTAGATCCTGCGGTTCTCAATCTTTTGCGGATGGGTTTACACCAACTTAATGAGATGCGAGTAGCCGATCATGCAGCAGTCGGTGAGACTGTGGAAGTAGCACGCGCTCTAGTCGGGGAATCTAAGGCAAGTTTCATTAATGCACTACTCCGAGAAGCCACTCGTCGGCCCGATTTCTATAACTCCTACGAAATAGATATCACTGAGTCTGCTGCTGATATCACACGCAAACTTTCGATCCTTTATTCCCATCCAGAGTGGGAAATCAGCGCCTTTTATGATCTGCTCAAGGACTGGAGTATGGTCTGTGCGCTTGTGGAAGCAAACAACGTGCCTGTCAAACCGCATTTGATTGCCTGGCCAGGACGTTCAACACCTGATGAACTCGTAAGAGTGGGTGGTAGTCCGCTGCCGTGGGTGAAATATGGGGTCCTTTCCGAATTACCTCCGCATGAATATTCTGCTATTCATGAGCGCCGAGCTGGTGTTCAAGACAAAGGGTCGCAATTAGTTGCAGAGATCTTTGTTGCAACTGGGCTCTCTGAGACAGAACAACTAAGTTGGTTAGATATGTGTGCTGGTCCGGGTGGTAAAGCTGCAGCGCTCTACACCCAGCTCCAGACACTGCGACCAGGCGATTCATTCCGGGCAAATGAGCCAATCGAGCAGCGTGCTCGCCTGGTCTCTCAAGTTATCCCAGGTGAACTTGTTTCGGTCGCAAGAGGTCAAGATCTCGAGCAAGAAGGGAAGTCATACGATCGCATCATCATCGATGCTCCGTGTACCGGATTAGGTGCGCTTCGGCGCAGGCCAGAGGCGCGCTGGCGTCGCACTCCGAGTGACCTCAAAGAGCTTGTGCAGATTCAGAAAGAACTTTTGCATGCCGGTTCTCAAATATTAAATGAAGGTGGTCTGCTGGCTTACGTTACCTGCTCGCCACATATTTTAGAGACAAAGGGGCAAGTCCTCGAACTCCTACGCAGACATCCAGAGATGGAATTGGTGAGTCTTGTTCCTTATTTATCAGATCAAGTACCGTATGAGGTTTTGCAATCAGATGGAACAATGCAACTTTGGACACATAGAGACCAAGCGGACTCGATGTTTATGGCCCTCTTTCGTAAAGTTAAGCCATGAACGACCTAAGAATCTGCCCAAGTATTCTTAATGCCGATTTGGAGAACCTCTCTCATGAGATTGAGCGAGTAGCCACGGCTGATTTGCTACACCTAGATATTATGGACAACATCTTTGTCCCCAATATTACTTTCGATTTCGCGCAATCGCGTGAGATTATCGAGCAGAGCCCTATTCCCGTAGACACTCATCTCATGATCGTTGATCCAGACATTAGGGCGATCGATTATGCACATGCTGGTAGTGCGAGCGTCACCTTCCACTTCGAAGCAAGCACACAACCAGAAGAAACCCTCAAGGCGATTCGAGCTGCTGGATCACGCGCGGGTCTGGCCATAAAACCTCAGACTCCATTTTGGAGCATCGCAGATCTCTTACCTAGCCTTGACATGCTCTTAATCATGACTGTTGAGCCCGGCTTTGGCGGACAGAAATTCATGGCAGATCAGATGCCAAAATTGCAGCAGGCGGCGGACGCGATCGCTCAGATGAGAGCACCTCACCCGTGGCTTCAAGTCGATGGTGGGATTACGCTAGAAACAATCCGAATCGCTGCACAATGCGGGGCAGATACCTTTGTTGCGGGCAGCGCCATCTATAGGTCGGAGAGCCCTGAGCAAACAATTCGACTCCTGCGCCAAAACGCACAGGTACAATGAGTTCATGAAGAACTTCGATCAGCTTTTCAGCGAACTGAGCGTTATTGCACAAGATCGCCCAGAAGGCTCTGGCACCGTTATCGCTCTCGATGCTGGCGTGCACTCGATGGGCAAGAAGATTATCGAAGAAGCAGGTGAGGTCTGGCTTGCGGCAGAACATGAGAGCAATGAAGCTCTCGCATTGGAAATTTCGCAACTTATTTATCGGCTACAAGTCCTCATGATTGCGCGGGGGATAACCCCAGCAGACATTTACTCCGTTTTGTAAACCTTTTTCAACTCGCTAAGGATGTAACTCATCATGCTCAAAGTGGCAATCCCTAACAAAGGTTCATTATCAGAGTCAGCGATCGCGATGCTCAAAGAGGCAGGCTATCGCCAAAGGACTGACCCACGTGATTTGGTTCTGATAGATCCTCAGAACGAAATCGAATTTTACTATTTGCGCCCAAGAGATATCGCACTTTATGTAGCTTCAGGTGAGCTAGAAGTAGGAATTACCGGGCGCGATCTTCTTATCGACAGCGCAGCTCAAGCAGTAGAAGTCTTAGCGTTGGACTTTGGAAAGAGCACCTTCCGCTTTGCAGCTACGTCAGGCACCTCGGTAAGGGAAGCCGATCTTGCTGGTAAGCGAATCGCAAGCGCATATCCAGGTTTGGTAAGGAATTACCTCGAGAGTAAAGGAATCGCAGCGGTCGTCGTTCAGCTCGATGGCGCGGTTGAGAGTTCTATCCGTCTTGGTGTTGCCGATGTCATTGCCGATGTCGTTTCAACGGGTGGCACGCTGCGACAGGCTGGGCTGGTTACCTTTGGTGATCCTATTTTGCAGAGCGAAGCTATCGTTATTGCTCGCTCTGGTGCGCAATCTGATGCTATCGAGACACTCATTCGTAGGTTGCAAGGCGTAGTAATCGCTAAACAATACGTGCTTGTTGATTACGACGTTGCAGATGCCCTCTTAGAAGCAGCTTGTGCACTCACACCCGGAATCGAATCACCTACCGTTTCCTCACTCCAAAAAAATGGGTGGAGCGCTGTCCGAGCAATGGTCAAGAAGAGCGATATCAACCGCATAATGGATGACCTCTGGAAAGTTGGAGCTCGGGGGATATTGGTGACCGACATTCACGCATGTCGTCTGTAAGATCAAAACTACTTTTCTAGTGCACTCAGCGGTATATCTAGAAAATCTAGAATTTGCGCTAGATTGCCGGTCGTTATCTCTTTATTCGCTGACTGCTGAACAATTGGTTTAGCATTGAATGCCACACTCAAACCAGCCACCGACATCATCTCTAAATCATTAGCACCGTCGCCAACGGCTACCGTATGCGACATCTCGATCCCACACTCACGCGCATATTTTTCAAGAAATTCCCGCTTAGCAAATTTATCGATGATGGGACCAACTATCTTCCCAGTGAGGACCCCATCTTTAATCTCCAAGGTATTAGCTTTATAGAAGTCCACCCCAACCTCGGCAAGAATTGGCGCGATAATGTTTTCAAATCCGCCGGAAACTACGCCTACGTAACTCCCAGCCTCGTGAAGAGAGTTAACGAGAGTGGTAGCGCCATTGGATAGATGGATCCGTGAGCGCACCCTTTGAAATGTCTCCTCGTGTAAACCTTGCAGAAGAGCGACTCGTTCTTGTAAAGATTCTCGAAAATCTAGTTCGCCCCGCATTGCTCGCTCGGTGATCTGGGCAACTTGCTCACCCACTCCCGCTTCGTCAGCCAGTAAATCAATCACTTCCTCTTGAATAAAAGTTGAGTCCATATCCAGAACTACGAAGTAGCGATCCACGGATTATCAGAGATCTCTATAGTCCATGGCGACGTCATAGCCAGACTTCTCTCCAAAGGCCTGCAAGTCATCTTCGATAGCCAAGGCATGCGCCTGATCGAGGTGGATCAAAACTCCTAAAATGAGACGACCACGGAGGGCAATTTTCTGGATCTCTGCGATGGTGAGTGCAAATGGTGCTAGGACCTCTTGGAGCTCCTCTAATACGCCCGGCTTATCTTCAGTAGCCAGGATAATGAGCGCGGAGAATGGCTCGGAAGGGTTCTGACTTCCGGTGTTGGGGCTCGATGCACTCGCCTGGTTAGTATCAAGACTCATACGCGCACATTACCGCGTGCAAAGCCCGAAGCAGGTATCTTTGCGGATTATGAGTTCAGTATTGGGCGTTAAAGAGGTCACGGTCATTCGTGATGGTAAAAACATTTTAGGACCCCTCAGTTGGGAAGTTCTTTCGGGTCAACGATGGGTTGTTTTGGGGCCTAATGGGGCCGGCAAGAGCACGCTCTTCGGGTTGCTCTCTACGCAGATCCATCCAAGCAAAGGTGTTGTGAATATTCTCGAATCGCAATTGGGTCGGGTGGATGTCTTTGAATTGCGTCCCCGAATTGGATTTGTTTCTTCTTCAATTGTGGAGCTCGTTCCTGAGGATGAGCGAGTCCTCGACCTGGTTCTCAGTTCAGCATATGCAATCGTGGGACGCTGGCAAGAAGAATACGATCTATGGGATGAGTCACGCGCTCTCAGCTTGCTCACTATTCTTGGCGTGCGCGAATTGAAAGAACGCTCGTTTTTCACATTAAGTGAAGGAGAGAAGAAACGAGTTCTGATTGCACGAGCGCTCATGCCAAATCCAGAATTACTCTTGCTTGATGAACCAGCTTCAGCGCTAGATCTTGGCGGACGTGAAGATTTGCTCAAGCGAGTGAACGCACTTGCCGAGGACCCAGCAAGTCCTGCAACTGTAATCATCACTCATCATGTGGAAGAGATTCCTTCAGGAACGACGCACTGCCTACTGCTCAAGGATGGGGTAGCAGTGGCACAAGGTGCGATCAAAGAGGTACTCACTTCTGAGAACCTCACATATGCTTATGGGCTTCCCATCTCACTTACCGAACAAGATAACCGCTACTTTGCAAAGGCGCAGATCTAATGTTTCATTTCACTTACCTTCAAGCAATTGTGAGCGGTTTGATCCAAGGTGTGACCGAACTTTTTCCAGTTTCAAGTCTCGGTCATAGCGTACTGATACCTGCCTGGCTAGGTGGAAGCTGGCGTGCATATTCACAAACACCGCAATACCTTCTGGTCGCTATCGCACTGCACCTAGCTAGCGCAGCTGCGCTATTTATTGTTTTTGCGCCTCGATGGTTTGGCATTCTTCGATCGGTCGTTACGTGGAAGAAAGAGCAATCAGGCTTCAGGATTTTTGTTCTGCTCCTACTTGGAACTCTTCCAGTGGCAGCCATCGGATTACTCTTCAACTCGTTCTTTCAAAAGAATTTTCAGAAGCCGCTTTCGGCAAGTATTTTTCTTGTTCTCAATGGCCTGATCTTGCTAGGCACTGAACGACTGACCTCAACCCGCAACTCACATACGCAAGGCCTCTCAGAAGATGAGGCAATTGCTACTCGGGTTTCCCCCGGTCAAGCTCTTGTGGTCGGGGTGGGGCAGAGCGCTGCACTATTTGCAGGAATCAGCCGCTTTGGTGTCACTGTTTCATTTGGTATGTTGCGCGGTTTATCACGAAGCATCGCGGCCGACTTCGCCTTTTTGCTCTCTTTTCCTGTGATCCTTGGTGCATCGATATTTGAGTTGCCAAAACTCTTTCATGGATCATTGACAGGGTCATATGGGCCGCTAGCAATCGCATTTCTCATCTCGTTCTTTGCTACAGCGTTCTCGGTCACGGTTTTGGTCAAGTGGTTTAAGACCAAGACTCTCACCCCATTTGCAATGTACTGTCTCATTTTTGGAGCACTCTCAATAGTTCGCTTCGGATTCTTCTCTTAAATGTCTGCACATCTGATCGGTATAGGAACGTGCATCAATATTGCAACTATCGTTACAGGTAGTTCTGTCGGAGTATTAACTGGGAACCGACTTCCAGAACGTCTTCGGACGCTTATCACCGACATTCTGGGATGCGTCTGTCTTATTAATGCAGCAGATGCACTGAGAAGTGTGTGGAATCCGATATTTCAGAGAGCAGTGCCTCAAGGATGGACCACACTTGGAACGCTCATGGCGTTACTCGTAGGGGGTCTGGTCGGATATTTTTGGAGTCTGGAAGCTCGCTTGGAGAGATTTGGGCAACGCCTGAAGAGTCGCTTTGCTTCGCGTGACAAAGGTCATTTCATTGAAGGCTTTATGGCCGCTTCCTTGCTCTTTGCAATTGGTCCGTTAGCAATCTTAGGTAGCGTCAGCGATGGCATGCACACGGGAATCTCCGAGTTGGTCCTCAAAAGTACCCTTGATGGTTTTGCCGCCATGGCCTTTGCATCGAGTTTCGGCTGGGGAGTGGCATTTTCGGCAATTCCAGTTGGTCTTTATCAATTCGCCTGGACAGTAATTGGTTACTTCTTAGGAAATATTCTCAGCATGTATCAAATTCAAGCCCTCACCGCCGTTGGCGGCGTCATGCTCTTTGGGATTGGGCTTCGCCTTCTCAACATTAAAACTATTGCTATCGGGGATTTGCTGCCAGCGCTATTTTTCGCACCTCTTGTCGCGCTGGCCGCACATCAATTTATCTAGTTATACGAGATTTCTTATCTAGTAAGCACAAACTGTTAAAAGGTGGCACCGTCAATAACAAAGCGGTATCGCACATCACTTGCGATAGTGCGTTCATATGCTTCGTTGATGTAATCCGCCTTGATAACTTCAATATCGCTTACGATATTGTGCTCACCGCAGAAATCGAGCATCTCTTGCAACTCTGGCATACCACCGATCATGGAACCAGCAATCGAACGGCGTAGACGAAGGAGATTAAATACATTGAGAGCATATGGCTTGCCCGGCAGTCCAATAACAACCAGCGTGCCATCTAATTTCAAGAGGTGTAGATAGTCATTGATATCAATTTCAGCCGAAACAGTATTGAGGACTAGATCGAAACTCTCTTTGAGTGGTTCGTAGAAATTACTCTCTTTTGTCACAACAAAATGAGTTGCGCCAAACTTCTTCGCATCGGCCTCCTTACTTGCTGAGTGCGAAAAGACAGTGACTTCGGCTCCCATGGCTGCAGCTAACTTAACGCCCATGTGACCTAATCCACCAAGACCAATCACACCAACTTTCATGCCAGGCTTCACATTCCAATGGCGAAGCGGTGAATAGAGAGTGATACCAGCGCAGAGAAGCGGTGCGACCGCAGCGAGGTCAAGGTTCTCGGGAATCTTGACTGCATAATTTTCATTGATTACGAACTTATTGGAATATCCACCCATTGCCGGAGTCACGCCATCGCGCTCCAGGTTGTTGTAAGTGCCAGTCATACCTTGGGCACAGTAGTTTTCATGTCCGTTCTTACAGTTCTCGCACACTCCGCAGGAATCCACAAAAACTCCTACGCCAATGCGATCGCCCACCGCGAATTTGCTTTGCGCAGATCCCACTTCAGTCACTACGCCGACAATCTCGTGTCCAGGTACTAGCGGCAACAGCGGTGCGCCCCATTCGCCACGCGCAGTATGAATATCGGAGTGGCAAATCCCGGCATAACTCACATCGAAGGCGACATCGTGCGGACGAAGCTCTCTGCGTTTGAAAGTGAATGGCGCTAATGGCGCTCCGGTTTCGGTTACTGCATATCCGCGTGCTTGCATTGCGAAACCTCTTTCTTTGACGTTTGTGTAGCGTGCCTGGAATACCTAACGTACCTAGTGCGGGCGCACTGCAACAGCTCTTCTGGAATTGTCACTACTCTCCGCTAAAAGGTAGCGGCTCTAAGCGAGCGCTATGTGAGTTCCTAGAGGTTACCTTACGCATGTGGTGTCTGCGACATAGAACTTCGTAGCCGATTTGGGATTCAACATCACCAACCACTACTTGTTCACCTTCTGTGACCATCACGCCATTCTCAACCCGGGCATTGTGAGTTGCACGCTCGCCGCACCAGCAGAGCGCCTCTACTTGTAGGGGTAGGACCCGGTCTGAAAGTTCAACGAGCCTAGCTGAGCCAGGAAACATCTTGGTCTGAAAATCACTCAAAATTCCAAATGCATAACAGTCGATCCCAAGACCATCGACGATATGGGCCAACTGCTCAATCTGCTCTGGATCAAAGAATTGCGCTTCATCACATATAACGAAATCCACTCGAATACCGTTGGAGAGCCTGTCTGCCACATATCGGTGCAGATCGATACCCGAAATGACCTCGATCGCCTCAGATTTGAGTCCCAATCGGCTTGTAATAACGCCAGGTCCACCGCGATCGCTCTTGGTAAAGATAATTCCAGTCCGACCACGGCTTTGGTGATTGTGAGCTGTCTGCAAGGCAAGGGTCGACTTACCGCTATCCATCGTCCCGTAGTAATAGATCAGAGCAGCCACAGAGAGGAAGTTAGCCTATCTCGCGAGAAAATGGATGAATGGTGTCGGGGAAGGGAGTTGAACCCTCAAGCCCTTGCGGGCACTAACACCTCAAGCTAGCGCGTCTGCCAATTCCGCCACCCCGACAAGCTCACGTCGAGCCGTAGCTCGGTCATGTGCAGGGCGTAAGGATAGCAAACTCGCGCGATTACTTCAGACCAGTTATACGAGAAGCACCCGAACCCAGCCTAGTTGAGGCAAGATATAGCCATGGATGCCAACGAGATAGTGAATGTAGAAGAAGACTGTATTTCCCTGCTTCAGGAGATGATTCGCATTCCGAGCGTGAACTACGGCGAAGGTAGGGGTGATGAGAAGGCGATGGCTGAGTTTGTGGCGGCCAAATTGCTCGAAGTTGGAATTACATCAGAGCTCATCGAAACTGCGCCAAATCGCGTCAATGTAGTTGCTCGAATCCCGGGGCGAGATCAGAACCGTCCTGGATTAGTGGTTCACGGACACTTGGATGTAGTCCCTGCGGATGCAAAAGACTGGAGTGTTGATCCATTCTCTGGTCTGCTCAAGGATGGCTATATCTGGGGTCGCGGAGCTGTAGATATGAAGGATGGCGATGCGATGTATTTAGCCATCATCCGTTCGTGGGCCAGAACTGGCTATGTTCCACCTCGCAATATTTTGCTGGTCTTTTTCGCTGACGAAGAGGCTGGAAGCGAATACGGCTCACATTGGTTAGTTGAACACCGCCCCGAAATTTTTGAAGGTTATAGTGAAGCAATCTCGGAAGTTGGCGGATTCTCTATCACGATCACGGGCGGACATCGTCTCTATGTGATCGAGACTGCCGAAAAAGGAATTCAGTGGATGCAACTCACTGCCTCTGGTACTGCAGGTCATGGTTCGTTCGCAAATCCCAACAACGCTGTCACTAAGTTATCTCGAGTCATCAGTCGAATTGGTTCCTATGTCTGGCCAGAACGTGAGACTGCTACAAATAGGCGCCTCTTTGGCAAGATTGCTGAACTTACTGGCGATGTCTATGACCCAGCGCGTGCATCGGACTTACTGAAGCATATTGGTGGGGCTTCAAAGATGATTGGCGCTACCGTTACCAATACCGCCAATCCAACCATGTTGAACGCCGGCTATAAAGCTAACGTGATACCACAGCGCGCAACTGCAGTGGTCGATGGACGCTTCCTTCCAGGTTACGAATCAGAACTTGAGTCAACAATCAAGGAGCTTGTAGGCGAAGATGCAACGGTAGAGATGCTTGTTCGTGACAAAGCTCTAGAAGTGGAATTTGCTGGCCCACTCGTCGAAGCCATGAGTAACGCGCTTATTGCTGAGGATCCAATAGGTATTCCAGTGCCGTACCTGATGAGTGGTGGTACCGACAATAAAGCATTGGCAGATTTAGGAATTATCGGTTATGGGTTCTCGCCGTTGCTACTACCTTCTGACCTTGACTTTTTTGCGTTATTTCACGGAGTTGATGAGCGCGTTCCAGTTGAAGGTTTGAAGTTTGGCGTTCGTGTTCTGATTCGCTTCCTGGAAAATTGCTAGCGAGACTTGCCAACAAGAATTACTAAAGCTGGGCTCTGTGGTTTTCTCTGGAAAAAATCAGATCGAACTGACAGAAATGTCATCCAGAGCTTGACGAACTTGGCTAGGAAGCGAAATCTCTTCGACCGTCAATACACCGCGTAGTTGCGCACCTGTTCTTGCTCCAACGATCGCGCTAGCAATCCCTGGAGTATCACGAACCCAGGCAAGTGAGACTTCGATTGGGGAGTATCCCAGGCCTTGCGCTGCAACTAGCGTTGCATCCACGATCGCTCGCGCACGTGGATCAAGATATGGTGCAATAAAACTAGAGTAATGCGGACTGGCACCACGAGAATCAGAAGGCAACCCAGAGCGATACTTGCCACTGAGAACTCCACGCCCCAGTGGTGACCACGCTATGACACCTACGCCCGTTGCATCTGCAGCAGGGAGTAGTTCACGTTCGATCGAGCGATTGAGAAGCGAGTACTCATTTTGAGTGCTCGTAACCGCAGCCTTTCCAAAGAGAGGATTTTGCATGGTTGCGCTGCGCGCTAGTTGCCAACCGGAAAAATTTGAAACGCCAACGTAGCGGGCACGACCTGAATTAACCGCGAAATCCAGCGCGCTCAGGGTTTCTTCAAGTGGAGTGTTCTCGTCCCAAGCGTGTATCTGCCACAAGTCGATGTAGTCCGTACCAAGTCTGGCCAATGAAGCATCGAGATCTGCAATCAAAGAACCACGCGAGTTGCTGATGGTGCGGACCCCACCAGGGTGGGAGAGTCCTGCCTTTGTTGCCAAAGTAATTTCAGATCTGGCAATGAGGGTTCCAAGAAAGCCGCCGATTACACGTTCGCTATCGCCATCGCCGTATATGGCTGCGGTATCGAGAAAGGAGCCGCCGGCATCGAGATAACTTTTGAGTTGGTCAGCTGCCTCGTGCTCATCAGTGTCACGACCCCAGGTCATTGTTCCTAACCCGATTCGGCTTACTTTCAGGCCGCTACCGCCCAGCGCACGCTTCTCCATAGGGTGAACTTAGCAAGGGGTGCTGGCAAAGGCGTGCAGCCTGACAACCTTGTAGCCTTGTGTCATGGCAACACCTAAAGGAGCAGTCGATAAGCGATGCCAAATCGTCCTGCTTCGCCATGCCAACTCCACTGCGAATCTCAAAGGGATTTTGGCCGGGCGCGATAACACCGTCGGCCTATCAGAACGCGGTCAGTCAGAAGCCCGCTCACTGATTCAGACTCTTTCGCAGTATTCCTTTGATGCGATCTACGTCTCAGACCTGAAGCGATGCAAAGAGACGATCGCTCCTTACCTCGCTCATAGCGGCAAAAAAGCGGAACGAAGTCGCGTGATTATGGAGATGGATTATGGCCGCTGGTCTGGGAAGCCGTTAAAGAAATTATCAACTCTTCCGCTCTGGAACCTTATACAAAGTCGGCCGAGTCTTGTGAGATTTCCAGATGGCGAGAGCTTCTCCGAGATGCATCTGCGAGCAAACCAAGGTGTCATAGATATGACACAAGGCAAGAAATGCATACTCGTTGTTTCGCACGGCGATGTCATCAAATCTATCGTCGCTCATCACTTGGGTCTGCCTCTCGATAATTTCCAGCGCATCTCTATCGATCCAGCTTCCATTACTCGAATCATGTTTCCATCAAGTCAGGTGATTTCCATGAATGACACTTCTCATCTTCGGGCTGAAAGTGCAAGCAAAGACCTTGCTACCAAGCGAAGCCTGCGCAGAGATGAGTATTCACTTGGCGGGGGAGCAGGACAGATATGAGTCGAATTGTCTATCGTCACGAGAATGTCACTCGCTTCATTGTCGGTACTGTCGGCTCACCAGGTGAACGTCAATTTTTTCTACAAGTATCATCTTCCGCAGGTGAAAACAGTGTCAGTCTTGAGAAATCTCAGGTTGCCGCGCTGGTGGAGCGAATCCGCGAAATGCTCAAAGAACTCAAACGCAATCAGTTAGCCTCGCTTGATGAGATGAACCTTTCACCAGCTCGATATGACTCACAACTTCACTTTCCCATCGAGGAAGATTTTCGTGTTGGAGTGATCGGAATAAGTTGGCTTCAAGACCAACAGCGAATAGTGATTCAAGCGCAATCAATTGGCGATGAATCGCTCACCGAACTGCTTGAAGAAGATGAAACCACTTTTATGGAAGATGCTCCAGACCTACTCTCGGTCACGCTGCGCATCAATCAAGTACGAGGGTTCTGCGACCAAGCAATGAGCATTGTTTCTGCTGGTCGACCACAGTGCCCGTTCTGTGGATTTCCTATCAATTCAGAAGGACACTTATGCCCACGTGCGAATGGGTATCGTCGTTAGATGAGTGAACTAGGCGAGATTACGCTTCCTGACATCAGTCAGGAGCAGATTGAAGAAGTCATCAGACTTGGTGAGATTATTGTGGAGGGCCGTTTTGTCGACGCATCAAATGCAACCCTTTTTGCATATGCCCGACATCAGGAAATCAATGTTCCTGTCATTTATAAACCGATAGCCGGGGAGCGACCACTGTGGGATTTCCCCGATGGAAATCTGGCCTCACGCGAGGTTGCTGCCTATCTTCTTGCCAAGAAGATCGGCCTTTCTCTCGTTCCATACACAATTTTGCGAGATGGTCCGTTTGGCGTGGGCTCGGTACAGCAGTGGGTTGCGGTTGATGATCAGGTAGATGTTGTGGATTTCGTACAAAGCTCACCGCCGACACTTCGTACATTGACTCTCTTTGATGCAATGATTAACAACACCGATCGCAAGTTTGGACATATTCTCATTGATTCCAGTGGATCAGTTTATGGATGTGATCATGGTGTCTGCTTTCATGCTGATAACAAATTGCGGACGGTACTATGGAATTGGAGCGGCGATACTTTCACTCCCTCAGAAAGGGAACTGCTTGATAGCGCTCTTCTAGCATGTGATGAAATTGGCGATTTACCTGCACTTCTCACTGGTGAGGAAATTTTAGCTCTCAAGCAACGCATATCCACGCTCATCGAAAACGGGAAGTTTCCTGAACCATCGCTCGATTGGCCCGCTGTTCCGTTTCCGCCGTATTAAAGTCGGAATCTTTCTGGGAAAGTTGATAACCTTTCACTAATGGACATTCTAGAAAACCCGTGGCCTAATCCAGCGCTTAGCTCCTTGCAGACTTCGGAATTACCTCCCCTAGTTCTTGAAACTTCGCGGGGTAAAGTGGAATTCGCAGGTAAAGAAGAGTTTCGTATGTATGTCTGCGGTATTACTCCATATGATGCAACGCATCTCGGTCACGCTGCCACTTATCTCACTTTTGACTTGATTAATCGTTACCAACGATTGCAGTCATGCAATGTTCACTTCGTTGAGAACATCACCGACATCGATGATCCGCTTCTAGAACGCGCTCACAGAGATTCCGTTGATTGGCGATCACTCGCCCAAAAGGAGACAGACCTCTTCGCCACAGACATGGTCGCGCTCAGGATTTTTGCTCCACAGTTTTACGTTCCGGTCACTCAGGTGATGCCTTTGGTTGATCAGGCGATCACAGTGATGAAGGAGAATGGCTATGTCTATGCACTGGATAATGATCTTTATTTCCGCGTGACACCATTTCTTGATCGCTTATCTGGAATTGGCCTTACCGAAGAACAGGCAATCGCCATCTTTGCCGAACGCGGCGGTGATCCAGATCGTGCTGGTAAGGAACATCCGTTAGATGCAGTGTTGTGGATAGCGCAAAGAGATGGCGAGCCAGGCTGGGAAAGTAGTCATGGCGTTGGTCGTCCTGGATGGCATATTGAATGCGCGGTCATAAGTCTTCGTTATCTCCTTGGCGAATCATTCCTCAAAGGAGACGCTTCTAGATCCACATTGATCGATCTACAGGGTGGGGGCAGCGATCTCATATTCCCACATCACTTCATGTCCGAAGCGCAAGTGCAGGCACTCACCGAACAGAAGTTTGCTCGCGCATTTGTCCACACCGGCATGATTGGCCTCGATGGCGAAAAGATGAGCAAGAGCAGGGGAAACTTAGTCTTCGTCTCTCGCTTACTTGCACAAGGTGTGGATCCCGTGATTATCCGTTATGCCCTTCTTCAACAACATTATGCGGCTGATCGGATGTGGAGCCAAGAGTTGCTTGATGACGCTACACAGCACGTTAGTCGCATCCGAGCTGCACTTGGGCGCAATGAAGTAGCGCCAACAGCAACTGTTGTCACAGAGATTGCAGCGTCGTTATCAGATAATTTAGATACCCCTCGGGCATTTGGGGCGTTATTAGATTGGGTAGATGCCACTGAATCAGGTGCAGTAGGTGGATCAACCGGCGAACTTGCTCGCGCACTCGATGCGCTGCTGGGATTAGCGTTCTAGCAAGGTCAAGCAAGGTCACAATGCGGCTGGACCCTGCTCAGATGAACTAGGCTAAACTCGCCTTCCTATGAAGCACACATCGGTTTACCCGCCATCACTACTGCGTCAGGCCTTGTCCGCCCGTACGGTTATTGCAGATGGTGCGATGGGAACCATGCTTCAGGCTGCCAATCCCACTCTTGAGGATTTTGAAGGTCACGAGGGTTGCAATGAAATTCTCAACGTCTCGCGCCCAGATATTGTCAAGGCTGTTCATCGCCAATACCTTGAAGTAGGTGTCGATGCCATCGAAACCAACACATTCGGCGCAAACTTTGCAAACCTGGCTGAGTACGGGATTGAAGATCGGATTTATGAATTAGCTTACGCTGGAGCGAAACTTGCACGTGATGTTGCCGATGAATACTTGAGCGCTGATTTCCCTCGCTTTGTTTTAGGTTCACTCGGGCCCGGCACAAAGTTGCCAACTCTTGGACACACTTCTTACGCGCTTCTCAAAGAAGCCTATGCAACGGCATCACAAGGCCTCATCGATGGGGGTTGCGACGCGCTCCTGATTGAAACAACACAAGATCTCCTGCAAGCCAAGGCTGCAGTAAATGGCGCACGAGTTGCCATTGCAGGCGCACAACGTGACGTTGTGCTTATAGCTCAAGTAACGGTCGAAACAACTGGCACGATGTTGCTTGGTTCCGAAATTGGTGCGGCTCTCAATGCCTTGTCACCACTTGGAATCGATGTAATCGGTCTCAATTGCGCAACTGGACCGGCGGAGATGAGTGAACACTTGAGGTCGCTCTCGCAGAACTCGGCGACGTTGATCTCTGTTATGCCAAATGCTGGTCTTCCAATTCTGGGCTCTGACGGTGCAATCTACCCGTTAAGTGGTATGGAACTTGCTAACTATCTTGCGGATTTCACCAAAAACTATGATGTGAGATTGATCGGTGGTTGCTGTGGTACAACGCCTGCTCACCTCAAAGAGGTGGTTGAGCTCTTGCACAATGCGCCAGCAAAAAAACGCACTGCAATTCAAGAACCTGGAGCCTCCTCGCTTTATCAATATGTACCTTTTAGGCAAGACAAGACCTATATGTCTATCGGTGAACGCACAAACGCGAATGGTTCCCGTGCTTTTCGTGATGCCTTACTGGCCGAAGATTGGCAGAGCTGCGTTGAGATCGCCAGAGATCAGATTCGCGATGGGGCACACATGTTGGACCTCTCGGTCGACTATGTGGGCCGAGACGGCGTCAGTGATATGCGAGAGATCGCCTCCCGCTTGGCCACATCATCTACTCTTCCGATCGTTCTTGATTCGACCGAACCAGCAGTACTGAAAGCGGGCCTTGAGAGCCTGGGCGGTCGTTCTGTTATTAACTCCGTCAATTACGAAGATGGCGATGGACCAACATCGCGATTTGCCAGAATCATGCCTCTGGTTCAAGAACATGGCGCGGCCGTAATTGCTTTGACTATCGATGAAGAAGGTCAAGCCCGCACCGCGGAGTGGAAATTGCGCGTCGCAACACGTTTGATCAAAGATCTCGTTGATAATTGGGGGATCAACATCGGGGATATCCTGATCGACACTCTCACATTCCCAATAGCAACTGGTCAAGAAGAAACTCGTCGCGACGGTCTTGAAACCATCAATGCAATCAGAGAATTAAAGAATATTTACCCAGAAGTCCAGACAACGCTTGGAGTCTCGAACGTCTCCTTTGGACTTAATCCCGCTGCTCGCATAGTGCTGAACTCTGTGTTTTTATCGGAGGCAGTCAAAGCCGGTCTGGACTCTGCAATCGTTCACCCATCCAAAATCACACCAATTGCGCGTATTGAGCCAGAGGTATTAGAGACCGCCCTTGACCTCATTTACGACCGTCGTACTTTCGATGACAGTGGTGAATGCACCTACGACCCTCTCACCAAATTCCTAGAACTTTTTGACGGTGTCGAGACAACTTCGACTAAGCAGAGTAGGGCAGAGGAGCTTGCTGCATTACCGCTCGCAGAGCGGTTGGAACGTCGAATCATTGATGGCGAGAAGGTCGGGTTAGAGGCTGACCTGATGGAGTCGCTTGCTGCGGGAACTTCGCCACTTACTATTATCAACGATCACCTCTTAGCGGGTATGAAAGTGGTAGGCGAGCTCTTCGGTAAGGGCGAGATGCAACTTCCATTTGTGCTCCAAAGCGCTGAAGTTATGAAGCAGGCGGTTGCAATTTTGGAACCGCACATGGAGAAGAGCGACGATGAGGGACGAGGGAAGATTCTCCTTGCAACTGTAAAAGGCGATGTTCACGATATTGGAAAAAATTTGGTCGACATTATCCTTTCAAATAATGGTTATACGACAGTTAACATCGGAATCAAACAGACTATTAATCAGATCATTGATGCTGCCGAAGAGAACAATGTCGATGTGGTTGGCATGAGTGGACTACTCGTGAAATCAACTGTCATCATGAAAGAAAATCTCGAAGAGATAACCCAGCGTGGATTGAGTGATAAGTGGCCAGTGATTCTTGGGGGAGCAGCGCTTACACGCTCCTTCGTGGAACAAGATCTCGCATCGCAGTTCCCAGGAACAGTGCGCTATGCCCGCGATGCCTTTGAAGGCCTTAAGCTGATGGACGCCATGATGGGAATTAAGCGCGGCGTGCCGGGTGCCGAACTACCTCCACTTCGTGAACGCAAGACAGTCTCTACACGCGTGGCCGCAAGTGGCCAGATAGATACCGTCCGTTCAGATGTGCGCAGCGATAACCAAATTCCCGTCGCACCTTTCTATGGCTCTAAAATCGTCAAAGGAATTGCGTTGGCCGAATATCTTGGGATGCTCGATGAGCGTGCACTCTTTGTCGGTCAATGGGGGCTCAAAGGAGCTCGAGGCGAATTCGAAAAGATGGCACAAGATGAGGGGCGACCTCGACTTCGTGCTCTGCTCAATGAAGCGCAATCGCAAGGTTGGCTCAATGCCGCTGTTGTATACGGGTATTTACCTTGCTATTCCGAAGGAAATGACTTAGTTATTTTGCATCATGAAGGTGAGAAGAAGGGAGAGGAACGAACCCGCTTTACCTTCCCTCGACAACGGCGAGACCGCCGCCTATGTCTCAGTGATTTTTTCAAATCGAAGGAGAGCGGCGAGGTAGATGTAGTTGCATTCCATGTGGTCACCATGGGCAATGCTGTCTCAGAAGCAACCGCAAAACTCTTTGCGGCGAATAATTACCGAGAGTATCTCGAGTTGCACGGCTTATCAGTTCAACTCACTGAAGCGTTAGCTGAACATTGGCATGCTCGTGTTCGTTCAGAACTTTCTGTAGCCGATGAGGATTCACCTGACCTTGCAGAGATTCTTGACCAAGGTTATCGAGGTTCACGCTATTCATTTGGGTATCCTGCATGTCCAGATATTGAGCAACAAGTTCAATTGTGCGAACTCCTAGATCCGGCTCGTATTGGGGTTGAACTTTCTGAAGAGTTCCAATTGCATCCAGAACAATCAACGAGCGCGATTATTGTTCACCACCCGGAAGCTAAGTACTTCAACGCGGTTTAACTCAAGATCTTTTTTCATTTCATAATCTGACAACAGCTGCAAGAGGAGTTCCTATGACGCAACCAGAGTTCGCTTACGGCGATCGAGTTCAACTGACCGATGCAAAAGGAAAGCTTCACACCATTACCCTCAAGGAAGGTGCGCAGTGGCACACTCACAAAGGTTGGCTAGTTCACGATGAGATCGTTGGCTTACCCCAGGGGAGCGTGGTCGAGACTACAGCTGGTCTGAAATTCCTAGCGTTCAAACCGTTGCTGGCGGATTACGTTCTCTCAATGCCCAGAGGCGCCACAATTGTCTACCCTAAAGATGCTGCTCTCATACTTGGGTTCGCTGATGTTGGACCGGGTAACGATGTCCTCGAAGCAGGTGTTGGTTCAGGGGCCCTCACCATTTCGCTATTGCGAGCGGTGGGTCCTACAGGCTCCGTGGATTCTTTTGAGCGCCGCAACGAGTTCGCTGATATCGCACGTAAAAATGTTGAGAATTACTTTGCCGGTCTGCCTACCAATTGGTCTCTCAGTTTGGGTTCACTCCAAGACGGTCCACACTCTAAGAAATATGACCGCATGATCTTAGACATGCTAGCCCCATGGGAATGCGTCGATTTGGCAGATACAGTCCTACACCCTGGTGGTGTCTTACTGGCCTACGTAGCAACAACCACGCAACTCTCGGTGATGGCCGAAGCTATTAAGGAGTCAGGACGTTTTACCGAGCCAGAGTCGAGTGAGTCACTCGTTCGTCAGTGGCATCACGAAGGTCTGGCAGTTCGACCGGTCCATAGAATGATCGGACACACAGGATTTCTTATACAAGCAAGACGTTTAGCGCCAGGTGTTATTGCACCATTACGCCGCAGGCGACCATCTAAAGGCGCTTACGGATTACCTGAAGAAGAGAACGAAGCCCTGTAGGTGAGTTTTTACTATTTAACTCTTCGACTATTTAACTGCGGTCAAATCTACGACGAAAACAAGAGTCTCATTGGCTCCAACTGGTCCTGAACCTGCAGCTCCATAGCCGAGTGCTGGTGGAACAATCAACAGACGACGTCCGCCAACTTTCATACCGGGAATACCTTGCTGCCATCCTGGAATCACAGCAGACAACGGAAATGTTGCCGGTCCTTGCGACCATGATGATTGAATGATCGCTCCGGTCTTCCAAGACATGAGTACGTATTGAGCAGTTACTGTGGAGGCTGACGTAGCTGCTGCGCCATGGCCAACAATGATGTCTTTTGTGACAAGTGATGTGGGTGGAGAACCAACTGGTTTGCTGATTGTCGGAGCGTGACCTGCGTTAGCCGATACTGATGGAAGAATTTCATGCTCCATGGTAGCTCCCTTAGATTGCGAGGTCTTGCTTGATGTTGGTGTTTTTGACGAAGTAGCGGCGCTAGCAACAGGGGAGAGCCCAACACCCAGGATCGCAAGAGTGATAGCGGTGGCCGAAAAAGCCGCGTACGTACGTTTTGCATGAACCATGAATTTCTCTCCTTTTTAGCGCGTCCCTTGCTTACGAATAAGTCCTTATGCAGTCCATCGAAAAAAAATCTTAAGACCGCTGTGATAAATCCTGACGGCGATACTAGCAAAGCCTTACGCTGATCTCATGTCAGATAGCAAAACAGAACGACTTATCAATCTGACTATCGCCCTATTGGCTACGCGCCGTTACATGACCAAATCTGAGATTTTCAACTCGGTCGCTGGTTACGAGGGTTCTCCCGAGACGATGGAGCGGATGTTTGAGCGTGATAAGGATGAGTTGAGAGCCTTGGGCATCCATATTGAGGTAGGCAACCTTGATCCACTCTTTGATGACGAACCCGGGTATCGAATCACCAGAGAAAACTATGGACTCAACCTGGGCGAGCTCACCGCTAAGGAGGTCTCCTATATTTCACTTGCCGCACACCTCTGGCGTGATGGAGTTCTTAGTAGTGCTGGAGCGAGAGCGTTTAACAAGATCAGTGAGCCGGTGGTACAGGCCGACGTCGGCGCATCGATTCTGCTTCAAGACACCTCCTCACAACACTTTGAATCAATTCTCAATGCCATCGAAGAGCGACGCAGAATCTCATTTGATTATTTCACTTCTCAATCTTCCCATCGCACAGTTGAGCCGTATGAACTCGTTCTGAGTCGAGGTTTTTGGTATTTGGTAGCCTTTGACCGCGATCGGGGAGATGTGCGGACCTTTAAACTAGCCCGAATTTCAGGCGATATCGCACTCGATAAAAAAACGGCAAGCTATGAAATCAATAAGGACCTAGTGGATCGCTCATCAATAAGCCAGATTGTTTCAGATGTGAAATCAGGGACTAATGAATTTGCTAATAGTGATTCGGCCTTCCTTGTTGCCCTCAAAGTGAAAAAAGAGAGAGCCCGTGTACTACGTATGCGTGGAACTGTTACCCCTTTAGATCAGTCGTGGGATCTCATTGAATTTTATGCAAGCGATATTCGCACCACTGCATCTGAGATTCTCTGGTGGGGAAGTGATGTGGTGGTGGTTGAGCCCTTAGAACTTAAAGAGCAGGTGTTAGAAAATTTGAGGCAGAAACATGGAGTGATCCAACATGGCTGAAACTGCACTCGAACGAGTGGCTCGATCACTCGACCTTATTCCTTATCTTGTTTCTCACCCCGGAACTTCGATTTCACGACTAGCTGAGGTCTTCGGCACCTCGTCGCTAGTGATCACAAAAGATCTCTCACTTCTTCATATGTGCGGTCTTCCTGGCTACTCTCATCTGGAACTCATAGATATCAACTACGAAAATCCGGAATATGTCGAGGTCATCGATCCACAGGTACTCGAAGCCCCACGTAAACTCTCTCAGGCCGAGAGCATCTCGCTACTATTAGGGCTCGAGCAACTCGCTTCTCTGGCAAAAGATAATCAGACCATTGATGAGATTCTGGCACTGAAAGCCAAAATATCCGCGGCGATAGGTGACATGGAGATTCATGCCCGCGCAGCGTCACTGGAATCAGAGGCAAATCCACTCGTTGGAATAGTCCAAGAAGCTATTTCTCAGCGCCGCTTCCTTGAATTCACTTACGTGAGCGCGATTTCTGATCAGGTAAGCCACCGAGTGGTTGCTCCTCTAAGACTCTCAATCAATCTTGGCGTCCACTATCTTCACGCAATTGACAAAGAGATCGGAGAAGAGCGCACATTTAAGATCGCTCACATCACGGAAGCGAGATTGCTCGACGAATCGGCCATTGAACTTCTCCAGGGAAATCAGGCGAGAGAGGATGTGGGGGATTCACACCCGAATTCTCTCGATTCTGAATTACTTCGGGAATCTACGATCGTGCAGATTAGCCCCGCAGCGCTTTATTTCATTGAAGAGAACCAAGCCATAATCGAGTCCCATCTTCGGCGTGACAATTATTACGAAGTTGTTATTTCTCCGATCAACGAGGAGTGGCTTCTCCGAGCGCTTCTGGGCTTGCCGGGTCCCGTCACAATTCTCAGGCCTAAGTCGCTGGAATCGCGTTTTAAAACCATGGTTGAGCAAACTCTTTATGAGTATGATTCAACGGTCGAGTAGATAGGAAATAAAAATGGGCGATCTCAAGCCATGGCACATCATTCTGATCGTGGTCGTTTTTGTGGTGCTTTTCGGTGCCAAGAAGTTGCCTGATTCGGCAAAGTCTGTTGCCAAGTCTCTTAAGATTTTCAAAGACGAAATGAAGTCTCCAGACGATAAAGCTTCTGGTGACGATTCATCTTCAAAAAATTCTAAGTAGGTTCGCTGTATGACCGATCGCAACGGCGGTCGAATGCCGTTAATCGAACACTTTAGAGAGTTACGAAAGCGGGTCGTTCGAGCGGCCTTGGCTATTGCGCTCTTTTCTACGGTGGGCTGGGTTTTCTACAAGTCCATCGTCAAGGTTCTCACTAAGCCGGTATGCAACTTGAACAGCATCGCGGCAGCGGCCAAACATTGTGGAGTACTTTACATTGATGGAGTTCTCGGGCCACTTAATCTGCAGATCTCTGTCTCAATTGTCACAGGCGTGATTCTTTCTTCACCAATCTGGCTTTATCAATTATGGGCGTTTATTGCGCCGGCGCTACATAACAAAGAGAAGAAGTACTCGGTCGCTTTCATCGCTGCCGCAACTCCTTTTTTTGTAGCAGGTGTCGCTTTGGCATATTGGATTCTGCCAATAGCAATTCGAGTCTTGTTGGGCTTCACACCAACAAACCTTGCTAACCTTATTAAATTTAGTGACTACTTGAGCTTTGTCTTGCATTTAATTCTTTTATTTGGTCTCGCATTTGAGCTTCCTGTACTTCTTGTAGCGCTCAATTTCGCTGGCGTAGTTTCAGGGCGAGCAATCATCAAGCCGTGGCGCATTGCAGTATTTGGAATCACGTTATTTTCGGCAACCTTTGTACCCACAAGTGACCCATTCACCATGCTTTTGCTAGCGGTTCCGCTCGTCGTTTTCTACTTCATGGCTGCGGGCATTTCCATAGCAAACGACCGTCGTCGATCTCGATCAGCAGCGGAATAGAGGCTTATAGCGCTGGAATTTCGGTTGTCTTGCACTCCAAGATGAGCCAGTTAGGCTAACCCTGTGAGGCATCAGGGTAATCAATTATGAGCAGCACGAGTGATACCCGCTCACCTGCAGAGCGATTGGCGCAAGCTAAGGCACGCAACAAATACAAACGTACCAACGAGTTTCTGGCCTCCTTCGATTTCCCGCTCGATGATTTTCAGATACAGGGCTGCCACTCGTTAGAAGACGGCCATGGGGTACTGGTCGCAGCACCAACTGGCGCAGGTAAGACGATAGTGGGGGAGTTTGCGGCATTTCTGGCTATCGCGACCGGTAAAAAGTGCTTCTACACCGCTCCGATTAAAGCGCTATCAAACCAAAAATTCTCTGATTTCAAGGAGATGTTCGGTGAGGAAAAAGTTGGACTACTCACAGGTGACACCAGCATAAATTCTGAAGCACAGATCGTCGTAATGACCACCGAAGTATTGCGAAATATGATCTACGCAAACAGTCACACCTTGCAAAATTTGCAGTACGTAGTCATGGATGAAGTTCATTACCTCGCTGACAAATTTAGGGGAGCAGTCTGGGAAGAGATCCTGATTCACCTTCCTGAAAAAATTCAGGTTGCCTCGCTATCGGCGACTGTATCTAATGCTGAAGAATTCGGCGACTGGCTTGAGGCTGTTCGTGGCAACATCGATGTGATCGTCTCTGAAACCAGGCCAGTCCCGCTTTATCAACATGTTCTCTTTGGAAATAAACTACTCGATCTTTTCGTCGACGATGGAAAAGTTAATCCTGAAATTCTCCGCTTGGAGAAAGAGTCGTATCGAAAGATTCGTGGTGCATACGGCGCTTCGAAAAAGCAATTAACTCAGACCACAAGAGTTCTCAATCGTGCGGAGGTGATCGAACGTTTAGACCGAGAGGGTCTACTTCCCGCGATCACATTCATTTTCTCAAGAAATGCGTGCAGTGCTGCAGTGCATCAATGTGTGCGAGCTGGATTAAATCTGACAAACGCAGAAGAGCGGTCAGAGATCAGAGAAGTGGTCTTTCGGGCCACGGCCAACATTCCTGAAGAAGATCTCGTTGTGCTCGGTTTCTCGGAGTGGCTTGAAGGCCTTGAGCGTGGAATAGCTGCGCACCATGCTGGGCTCTTGCCATCGTTCAAAGAAACAGTCGAAGAGTTATTTCAGCGCGGACTTATTAAGTGCGTCTTTGCCACAGAAACACTCGCCCTGGGAATCAATATGCCAGCGCGCACAGTAGTGCTGGAAAAGTTGATGAAGTGGAATGGACAGTCCCACGTCTCTATTAGTCCAGGGGAGTTCACCCAACTAACTGGTCGAGCCGGACGCCGAGGTATCGATATCGAAGGTAATGCAGTGATTTTGTGGAGCAAAGAGATCGATTCTGGGTCGGTCGCGGGTCTTGCCTCGACGCGCACATATCCACTTAAAAGTAGCTTCAAGCCCACCTACAACATGACAATTAATTTGATTTCACGTTTTGGAGCTGAGCGTGCACGCACTTCGCTGGAATCATCCTTCGCGCAGTATCAGGCAGATAAGGCGGTTGTGGGGCTAGCTCGACAAATCAAACGAAATCAGGCCGCCATCGCCGAACTCACCTCCGAAATCGTCTGTCATCAGGGAGATTTTGTCCAATACGCTGCGATTCGTTCGGAGATCAAAGCTATCGAAAAGGCTCTCTCCAAAATGACCAAGGCAAAGCGAGTCATTGCTGAAGACGATCTCATCGCAGCACGGCGCGAACTTCGACAACACCCATGTCATGGGTGTGCCGAGCGAGAAAGTCATTCGAGAATAGCCGAACGGGTCGATCGACTGGTCCGAGAAACTAGAGGCTTGGAGGATCGCGTTAGTAGTCGCACTGACTTGATTGCAAAGCGCTTTGATCTCGTGCAGATCATGCTCGAAAAATACGGCTATCTCAAGAATGGCGTGATCACCCAATGGGGAAGCGTTCTTGCAAATATTTACGGCGAGACCGATCTACTCATTGCGCAAATGATCAAAGCTGGAAGTTTCGACACTCTTAATGGACCAGAACTTGTCTCAGTTCTCTCCGCCCTTGTCTTTGAAGCACGTCGAGATGAATCACCAAAAATACCTAGGGGAGAGGTCGAGGAGGTCCTCAATGAATTGGTTACGTGCTGGGCTGATCTGCAACGTTCAGAAGTAGACCTCGGCCTAGAACCAATGCGCGAACCAGATTTTGCATTTTGTTGGGCATCTTATCGCTGGGCGAATGGACATTCACTTGCAGCAATTCTGCGAGGTACCGAGCTAACAGTCGGTGATTTCGTGAGATCAATGAAACAGATCATTGATTTGCTTCGTCAAATTGGAAACGCATCCCCACATCTTTCGCAGATCGTTGACGGTGCATTAGCGCGGATTGATCGTGGAATTGTCAGTTACGCAGGAGTTGTCGCATGACGCTATTACTTCTTGACAGTGCATCTTTATGGTACCGAGCCTATTACGGAATGCCTGACACACTCGTGACAGATGACGGCACACCCGTTAATGCCATAAGAGGCTTTCTCGATATGTCTGCCAGACTCATTTCCCAGTATCAACCTTCTCGAATTTTATGCGCAACGGAAGGGGATTGGCGTCCCACTTGGCGCACCGAACTTTTCCCTGGCTATAAAGCTAATCGAGTAGACGACGATGGTGATGAAGCAGAACCAGATACTTTGACGCCGCAAATTCCGATCTTGCTTGACCTGCTTGATGAGTTTGGCATTCCTAATGTTGGAGTGGACGATTACGAAGCTGATGATGTCATTGCAACCGTGAATCATAGTGAACGCGGTCCAACATTTATTGCCACAGGAGATCGTGACCTCTTCCAACTCGTCAACGATAAAAGACGAGTAAAAGTAATTTACTTAGCAAAGGGAATTTCCAATCACGACTTAGTAGACCTGCGATGGATTGCAGAGAAATATCAGATACCAGGGGACAGGTACGCACTTTTCGCAATGATCAGGGGAGATGCTTCCGATGGTTTGCCAGGCGTCAAGGGGATTGGCGAGAAGGGGGCAGCACTCATCGCGCAACATTTCACAGATATTGAATCTGCTTTAGCTGCGGCGCGAGCCAATGATGAACGACTCACTCCTAATTTGCGCAAGAAGTTGATTGGAGGAAGTGACTACATAGAAATTGCGCCTACCTTGGTCCATTGTGCTCTGGACGTACCTGTTCCGCCTATGAGCTACGAGATGCCAAAAGCACCTACTTCCCTAGCAAAAATTTATGAATTCAAAAATAAATACAACCTCGGTGCTTCTGTGGACCGAATGATCTCGGCGCTCGGTTGGTAGTTCCATGACTGTCTTTGAAAAGAATTTAGTCATCCTTCCTACGTACAACGAATCGGCGACCTTAGAGACGGTAGTGCAAGGAATTCTTGACGTTATTAGTCAAGGAGTGCCGCTGGAAATTCTGATCGTTGATGACAACTCACCAGATGGCACTGGTGCACTTGCAGACCAGATCTCTGCCTATAGCCCTGCAGTTCACGTTCTTCACAGGCCGGGCAAATCTGGGCTTGGGCCTGCCTATTTGGCCGGCTTTGACTGGGGTCTGACTCGCGATTTTGAGAATTTTATTCAAATGGATGCCGACGGAAGTCATCATCCCGACCAGTTGCCCGCAATTCTCAAAGCGCGTTTGGAGGGATATGAGCTCGTTTTGGGCACCCGGTGGATGCCTGGTGGTGAGGTTCATAACTGGGCCTTAGGTCGCCGGCTGATCTCACGCTTTGGCACCCGGTACGCCGCAATGGCCCTCAAATTGCCTTATAAGGACCTTACAAGCGGTTACCGACTCCTGAGTCGTCAGTTGGTAGAAATTATCGTCAAACGAGGTCTTAAGACATCTGGTTATGGTTTTCAGATTGAGATTGTTGACATTGCCGTTGAACACGGATTTCACATCACAGAAGTGCCAATCACATTCACCGAACGAATGGGTGGTAGCTCTAAAATGAGCAAGGCAATCGTCTTTGAAGCATGGCTTGGTACAAGTCGTGCTGGTTTCAGGCGCGTAATAAATCGCCGATAATCTACATTATGTAAAGTAAAAAAGCACCACCCGAATTAGCTTTTGATGGCCAACTCCTCTATCGGTGCACAGGCACAGACCAGATTGCGATCGCCAAAGACGCCATCAATGCGACCAACGCTCGGCCAATATTTACCTTTTTTAGCGAGTTCATTGCCGTGAGTTTTGCTTACCTCAGTCGGATGTCCGCCGATAAGACGTGAATACTTGCGGTCCCACTCATCGCGCAAGAGATCCGAGTCGGTGTGTGGTGCAAAGCGCAGCGGTGACTCTTCGACAGAAAGTTCACCTGCTTCTATCTGGGCAATCTCGCTTCGAATCGCGATCATCGCATCGATAAATCGGTGAATCTCATCTAAATCTTCCGATTCTGTTGGCTCAATCATCATGGTTCCTGCAACCGGGAAGCTCATCGTAGGGGCATGGAAACCATAATCCATTAATCGTTTTGCAACATCATCCACGCTGACTCCTGTGCGCTTAGTAATGTCACGAAGATCAATAATGCACTCGTGCGCAATAAATCCATTGTCGCCTTTGTAGAGCACCGGGTAATGCGGATTGAGTTGGTGAGCAATGTAGTTAGCCGACAGAATCGCTACTTGTGTAGCCCGAGTTAAGCCTGCTCCCCCCATCATTCGGATGTATGACCAAGAAATTGGCAGAATGCTTGCTGAACCAAACGGTGCAGAGCTGACTGCACCTGATCCTGTCTCGGGTCCGCAACTTGGATCTAACGGATGGTTTGGTAGGTATGGAGCTAAGTGCGATCGCGCAATGACCGGACCAACACCTGGGCCACCTCCTCCGTGTGGAATACAGAATGTTTTGTGGAGATTCAAATGTGAAACATCTGCACCAAATTTCCCAGGCTGTGCCAGACCCACAAGAGCATTCAGGTTGGCGCCATCAACATAGACCTGACCGCCAGCTTGGTGGACCATTTCACAGATTTCAGAGATAGCGGACTCAAAAACTCCGTGCGTTGACGGATAAGTGACCATAAGCGCAGCAATACGACTCTTGTACTCCTCGATCTTGGAGCGCATATCGTCAAGTGAAACGTTGCCGAGATCATCGCATGCAACCACAACGACTTTCATTCCAGCCATCACCGCACTCGCTGCATTTGTGCCATGAGCACTTGAAGGGATAAGGCAAATATCCCGATCACTCCCCCCGTTTGCATCGAGATAGTTACGGATGGCAAGAAGTCCGGCGAATTCACCTTGAGAACCAGCATTGGGTTGAAGCGAAACAGCGTCGTAGCCAGTTATAGCAACAAGCCATTCAGAGAGCTCTGCAATCAGTGTACGTATACCCTCGGATTGGGATGCAGGGGCAAATGGGTGCAGCGTGGAAAACTCGGGCCATGTCACTGGGATCATCTCGGTGGTGGCGTTGAGCTTCATAGTGCACGAACCGAGAGGAATCATCGTTCGGTCAAGCGCCAAATCTCTATCCGAAAGCGTGCGGATGTAACGCAACATCGAAGTCTCAGAATGGAAATCTGAAAAAATGTGATGTCGCAGATACGAACCTGAACGTGGCGTGCTCACCTCAGCACTAGCAGCAAGACCACTCCCCTCGCTTACATCGAAAATGGAATACAAATCTTGCAGGTCTGACTTGGTAACAGTTTCATCTAAAGAAATTCCCACCGCACGTGTCGAGATCTTTCTCAAGTTGATTCCAACAGATTCTGCCTTTAAACATAATGCATCTGCGTCCACATCGTTCACAACGAAAGTATCGAATGCATCAAAACCGCTCACCTTAAGTCCAGAGTCGGCCAGAGTTTTGCGCAGACGATGTGTGCGATTGCGGATAGTTGTAGCAATTGCTTTGAGACCTTCAGGGCCATGCCACATTGCATAGAACGCCGAGATCACCGCTAGTAATACCTGCGCGGTGCAAATATTTGATGTCGCCTTATCACGACGAATGTGCTGTTCCCGAGTTTGTAGCGCCAATCTAAAGGCCGGATTGCCGTGACTATCTACGCTCTGTCCTACCAATCGACCAGGAATGGAACGTTCAAGACCTGAGCGCACCGACATAAAACCTGCGTGAGGTCCGCCAAATCCCATGGGAACACCGAATCGCTGGGCCGAACCAATTGCTACATCTGCTCCGCACTCCCCTGGTGATGCATAAAGAGTCAGTGCAAGTAAATCTGTAGCGACAATCGCGAATGCCCCGCGCTTGTGTATCTCTGCGATGTAGTTGTTGAGTGCGATCACTTCCCCGTAAGTAGAAAATTGCGCAATGATCGCTCCGAAGATTTCAGTTGAGACCATATCTAAATCTGTTATAGCTGCTTCTATGACGGAGATCTTTAGCGGCTTCGCTCTCGTGTGAATAACAGCTTTTATGTGCGGATGTAAGTTCTTGTCGACGAAGAACGCGGCTTCATCAGAACCACTCCAATTGCGTCGCGCCAAGGTCATGGCCTCTGCTGCGCTAGTAGCTTCATCTAACATAGAAGCATTCGCGATGGGTAGCCCTGTCAGATCACTCACGACGGTCTGAAAAGCGAAAATCGCTTCAAGTCGGCCTTGACTAATCTCGGGTTGGTAAGGCGTATAAGCCGTGTACCACGCCGGATTCTCAAGAACATTTCGTAGGACAACCGGTGGCATGATCGTGCCGTAATACCCAGTGCCGATATAGGATCGCATGACCTTATTTTTAGAGGCAAGTTCACGAATTCGAGCAATAACTTCTACTTCGGAAATTCCTTCAGGCAAAAGTGACTCAAGCTTTTCTTGCATCGTGATATTTGCAGGGAGGACATCTGCAATGAGTTCATTCAAAGTTTCTCGACCTAATGTGCGAAGCATCTCTGAGACTGCTGCCTCATCTGGCCCTATATGCCGATCAGCAAATATTTGCCTGACCTTCTCATGTTTACCAGTAGTGTGACTAGTAGTACGACCAGAAGTAGATGACACCGCTCCCCCTCAGATTGCTAGAGGGACACAATAACCGCTCGACCTTACTTTGGCCGTTTCCACAACTTTTTTAAAGCTAAGCACCTTTACGTTTGCGCCGCAATGAAAGTTCATCGGTGCCTTGCGCAAGAACTGAACCATCAACTACAGATTCAGACTGCAGGGTCGCCAGAGATCCTTCCACTTCAGTCCACACTTTATTGATCGCGATTCCAAAGACGCCCTGCCCGCCCTGCAGTAGATCCACAATCTCATCCGGACTATTGCATTCGTAAATCGATACGCCATCACTCATCAATGTCATTCGTTCAAGATCTGAAACACCACGCGAGCGAAGATGGGTCACAGCGCTTCGGATGTTTTGAAGTGAAACACCTGTATCAAGCAGGCGTTTCACGATCTTAAGCACCAAAATATCTCTAAAACTATAAAGTCTCTGCGATCCAGATCCTGAAGCCCCTTGAATGCTTGGCCCTACCAGATCAGTTCTCGCCCAATAATCGAGTTGGCGATAAGTAATCCCCGCTGCAACACAGGCTGTAGCTCCACGGTATCCAACTTCATCATGGGAAGACATCGTTCTCTACTTTCTGCGTGCTAACTCCCAATCGCTTACCTTCGCCGGTCTCAGGAGCCCCGAGGGGTTCTCCAGTGATTTTAAGCGGTATTCGAATGGGTATACCGAGGGGATTCAGTATGGCTTAATGGTAGAGATAGCCGCTAGCCCAGCGCTTGACCGACACGCAAAAGTTTAAACCTTTACTAGAGACTTAACCTTTTGAACTTGCTCAGTGAGGGCATCAAGCGAGAAAGTCGTCTGGATTGATGTCGTCCAGGAAGGCACGAAACTTCTCAACCTCATCTTCTGCCTGGTCGGGAATCTCAATTCCCGCCTGAGCAAAGAGCTCCTCTGAAGCGCTGATGGGGGCTTTGACACGGATAGCCAGGGCAATGGCATCACTTGGCCGGGCAGAGACACTCGTGCCCCCTTGGAGATCAATCTGGGCGTAGAAGACGCCATCACGTAACTCAGAAATTTCTACTCGTGTAACGGGAGTTCCCACAATATGCAGAACCGAGGTGAAGAGGTCATGAGTGAGTGGTCTGGCTGGAATCAGATTCTGTTGAGCAAATGCAATCGCAGATGCCTCCACAGCGCCAACCCAAATTGGGAGATAGCGAATACCGCCTACTTCTTTGAGAAGCACTATCGGTTGATTGGAGGGCATCTCAATACGAACTCCTACAACCTCAACAGGAATACTCATATCCTTGACTTCCCTAGAAATTCGCCTACTTGGACCGATGGAGTCCTGCACGAACAAGCGCTGCATGAAGTTTGACTGATAGCGATGCTAATTCATTTGCTACTTCTTCAGCACGAGCTTGCGAATCTGCACCCTTCTGGCGCAAAAGCGGAGTGATCACTTGCTCAACTAAACCAATCTCGCGATCTGCCGCGCTCTTAAATGAGCGAAGGTGGCGAGGTTCAATTCCGAAAGCTGAGATTGCTGAAACCGTGCGTCCAACAGCCAAGGCGTCGGCATCGTAGAAGCGACCCTTAATCGTTATTAACCCGAAGGACTCTAGCTCGGTCAGTTGCTCATTGCTCAGATTTGCAGATTCCAATAGCTCCTCGCGCGAGAGGCGCAGATCACTTTGGGTGGCAAAATGAGATGGGGCTAATTCGCCATCCACGGTTGCAAGTGCAACGCGAGGCGTCGCTCCGGCGCCAGGAGCAACTGCTGGCTCTAAACCACGATCAAGCGCATCGAGATTCTCTTTAATCACTCGGAGTGGCAAATAATGATCGCGTTGAGCTAGCAGCACATAACGCAAACGCTCAAGGTCTACAGTCGTAAATTTACGGTACCCAGAAGGGGTGCGCTGTGGATCGATCAAACCTTCTGACTCAAGGAAGCGGATCTTTGAAATAGTGATGTCGGGGAAATCGCCTCTGAGTTTGCCTAAAACCTCTCCGATGCTTAAATATGCGCGCGCTGGAACGCTCATAGATTCCCCTTTCCATTGAAATACGTCAAACGAAATTTTCCGATTTGAATTTCATCGCCTACTGCAAGACGAGACTGTGTGATTGCAGTTCCATTGAGATATGTTCCATTAAGACTCTGTAAGTCAGAGATTTCAAAATCTCCACTCTCCGCTCTCGTTACCTGCGCATGGCTACGTGAGACTGTAATGTCATCCAAACTGATGTCCGCTGAAGTTTCACGACCGATAGTCGTTGTGGCTACATCCACCAAAAATCGCGAACCTTTGCTCGGCCCGGCGATCACGATGAGCATCGCACAATCACGTGGGAGTTGCGCTACCACCTGTCGATCTTCAAGCGAGAGTAGAGCATAGATCTCTTCAAGTGGGCGAGGCTTAGGCACAGAACGAAGAGCCGACAAATGAATGGTTGAAGTGAGTTCGGGTGTGGACTTCTCGCTGTGGGAGTCATTTGGATGGGAACTAGGCACCATCACACTCCCCTTTCTTCACCACAAGAACGGCTTGAACTTCTCGCTATCAGTCAATCTTGACTGTAGGCTGACAGTATTGAGTTCAAGTTTTAAAATCAAGCGGTAATGGCTCCGTACTCTGTTGCAGACAAAAGGTCAAGTGGCTTCTCTAAAAAAGTAATCTCGGCAATCCATCCAGCGCCATAAGGATCCGAGTTGATTACTTCTGGTTTAGATTCAAGCTCGCTATTGACTTGAGTAATAGTCCCTGTCATGGGTGAGTAAATTTCAGAGACGCTCTTGGTTGATTCAACTTCACCACAGACTTTATTCGCAGTGACTGCTGACCCCATCGCCGGAAGTTGGATATAAACAATGTCACCGAGTGCGCCTTGGGCAAAATCAGTAATTCCGATTCGCGCAGTATTTTCGCTGGTAAAGGAGATCCATTCATGTTCCTTTGTATAGGAAAGTTCTCCAGGAACATTTGCTAGATCAGACATAATACATCTCCCTTTTCACTCAATTATAAAAACTTGTTCAACATCACGCGGCTCCGCAAACACAAAACCTCACGGCGTTGACGGGGCTAAGGCTAGCCGAGAGTAATCCATCGCGGTCAGAAGGTATAACCCAATTCCCCAGAGCGCAAAACTCCAACCACATACATGTGCTACCTGACCCCAGAACGAGTGGCCACTCAACAGCAAAAAGGGAAAGGCATAGAGCAAATTAAAGGTGGCCGCCTTACCCAGAAAGGTGACCGTGAAAACCTTGCCAGTTTTACTTCGATACATTGCTAATGCGCCAAGCATCCAGAGATCGCGAGCAATCAAAACTACAACCATCCACCAAGGGATGAAATGCTTGATCGCAAGGCCAATAATTGTGGCTGCGATGTAAAGCCTGTCGATGGTTGGATCCATCGCAGCGCCAAGTTTTGATTCTTGATGTAGCCAGCGCGCGAGCTTGCCGTCAAAATAATCAGTCCATGCTCCTACAGCGAGGACCAGGTACGCCCAACCCCGCTGGTCCTGCCCCAGGAGCAGCCAGAGAAATACCGGTATGCCTAAGGCGCGAATTACAGTCAGCCCATTGGGTACGGTGAGTATTGCTTCACTATCACCGTTCGCTTGCTCTGACGTCATGGCTGGATACTACGCGCTGAGGCAAGTGTGGTTGATTTCATTTGCGACTCGAGCAGGCCGAATAACTTCTAATAGAACTTAATGGGAGCTAATAGGTTGGTTTGCGCTTCTCTTTTCGCTCTTCACGCTCGCGCACTTTAATGGCAACTTCTACTGGACTGCCATCAAAGCCAAACTCTTCGCGCAGCTTGCGCTCGATGAAACGACGATATGAAGGTTCAACCCATTCGCTAGAAAAGACCACAAATTTTGGCGGACACGTCCCTGCCTGGGTGGCGAAACGAATTTTTGGCTGCTTGCCGCCTCGAACTGGTGGCGGTGTGGCTGCGATCAGCGAACCGAGGAATGAGTTGAGTTTGCTGGTTGGCACTCGCTTCTCCCAAGAATTGAGGGCGGTACGAAGAGCTGGGGCAAGGCGATCCCGGTGCCATCCAGTGAGAGCCGAAACATTCACTCGCTGTACCCATGGATAACGCTCTAGATTGCGCTCTAACTCTTTGTTCAATTGTTCTTGACGTTCGGTATCGACGATGTCCCATTTGTTCATCACCAATACCAGTGCACGCCCCGACTCTTCGGCCATGGTCACAATGCGCAGGTCTTGCTCTGTTAACGGTACTGATGCATCGAGCACCACAACTGCAACTTCTGCGCGCTCTAGCGCTGCTTCAGTACGAAGGCTGGCATAGTAATCAGTTCCGCTATCAAACTTTGCTTTGCGTCTGATACCCGCGGTATCAATAAAGCGCCAAGTATTCCCACCAAACTCAATCAATTCATCAACAGGATCACGAGTGGTGCCCGCAGCATCATCAACAAGAACGCGGGACTCACCCGCCAAAGTATTGAGCAAGCTTGACTTACCAACATTTGGTCGACCAACGAGCGCGACGCGACGATATCCATCATCGGCTGGTTCAGTGCCGACTTCTGGCAACTCGCGTACAACGAGATCTAAGAGATCACCCGATCCGCGTCCGTGCAGAGCGGAGACGAAATGCGGTTCACCCAAACCGAGATTCCAGAGTCCATGTGCCATTGTCTCTTCGGTTGGGCTATCCACTTTGTTCGCTACCAATATTACGTTTTTGCCAGAGCGGCGCAGAATAGTAAGCAGTGACTCATCTTCATCAATAGCTCCTACTTGAGCATCTACAACGAAGAGCACTAAATCAGACTCTGCGATTGCAGCCTCGGAGCCAGCGGTGATCTTCATCGAAATACCCTCGGGCTTAACTTCCCAACCGCCGGTATCAATTAAGAGAAAAGTGCGGCCATTCCATTGAGCCTCATACTTAACCCGGTCACGAGTTACTCCAGGCACATCTTCCACAATCGCTTCTCTTCTGCCAATAATGCGATTAACAAGCGTAGATTTACCCACATTTGGGCGGCCAATGATCGCTACTTTAGGTAATCCGAGCAGATTGCGACTCTTTGCCCAATCCCAAATAACTTCAACAACCTCTTCAAGGTCGAGCAACGTGGAATCAATCTCTAACGCATCGTCAGCCATCCGAAGTGGTGAGATTGGGCGACGACTATCGGTTTCATCTCGCGCAGTAAGGGAATCTGCGACCTGATCAGTCGTTGCCGAATCTTCCTCATCATCAAGCACTGCAGCGAGTTCGCGTTCGCGCCTGAGTGCGCGCTCATGCAAGTCTGCATAGAGGAAGATTTTTAACGCTGCATCCGGAGCCACAACTGTACCGATGTCACGACCCTCAACAACGATTCCATGAGGGGCTTGATCAATAATCTCATGCTGGAGCGTAAGCAGGTATTCGCGTATCTCTGGCATTGCAGCGTACTGTGAAACCTGATCAGTGACACGCAGTGAACGTATATCGCTAGTCAGATCTCGTTCCCCCACAAAAATTCGTGGCTCAATCGGATCTGAGTTGAACGTAATGCCACGTGTGCGTGCTTGGTCAACAATATCTTTTGCGCTTTTCGATTCGCTTGCGCTGTTGGAACCAATATCGAGAGCTAACCAAGTTATCGCTCGATAAAGTGCGCCAGTATCTAAGTAAGCCCACCGAGCTCGCTGTGCCACTGCGCGAGCAGTCGACGATTTACCTGATCCGCTCGGACCATCGATTGCAATGACAACAGTAGACATGACGTAACCCTAACCTTCTTCATGCTTGCGATTTACCTAACCCAAAGATTCCCTTGGTAGGTGCACTTTCCAACCGTCACTCAAAAGTTGTTCGTAAAGTTTTGTAGCATCAGATTGCGAGAGAGCGAGAGTTACCAAACCACTCTCCTGTCCTGGAGTGTGTTCAATTGAAAGATCTTCGACGTTCGCTTTCACCACTGCGCACGCATCAAAAATTGCTGCCAATTGGCCAGGCTGATCTGCAATAACAATCGGCAAATACCAATAATCTCGCTTCTTTCCACCATGTTTGCCAGGAATGCGGCGATGGTTCTCTCGTCCCTGGGACAAGATTTCATGAGTTTTACGGAGATCATCATGAGTCAATGAAGTCGACAAATCGTTTAAGAGATGAGCCAACTTATCGAGATAGGGGGCGAGTGCGCTTCTGTTGGCATGGAGTAATTCCGCCCATAAATCGCTATCGGAAGCGGCGAGACGAGAGACATCTTTAAGACCCTGACCAGCGAGGGCGAGATGCTGCTCATCAACCTCATCAAGTGCACTTGAGAGTAAAGAGCTCATAATCTGAGGGAGATGCGAGATTCCGGCGATCACGTGATCGTGAGTCACGGCATCTAGTTCAATTGGAATTCCGCCGAGACTATTGACCACGTCGAGAATCTGAAGTCGTACTACCTCTGAACACTGACTGCTTGGTGTAATAATCCAAATTCTCCCCTGAAAAAGATCGCCTCGTGCCGCTAGCGGACCAGCAATTTCACGCCCGGCCATAGGATGAGTTGAGCAAAAGCGGCGCGATATGTCTGGAAATCTTCCAATCTCCTGTAAAACTTCAGACTTCAAACCACCTATGTCCATAAAGTTAGCTTTAGGGTATCGGGTTGCAAACTCTTTCAGTATGCCTGGAATCGAGGATATTGGGGTTGCGACAATGACGAGGTCAGGCGCTGGTGGAAGTTCGCTCTGTCCGAGCAAACTCTGCGCTAACCGCTCAACTTCCGGCTGATCATCTTCTACGGCAACTTCATATCCAGCCAGTTGTAGCCCTAGGGCCATTGATGTTCCGATCAAACCTGCGCCTACAACACGAATTTTCATCGTTTAACCATCGTTATTCATCTTTGTCGTTATCGTCTCTATGGTCGCTATTGAGCGAGATCCTTGCGGAGAACTACTGCTCCACCCAGATATATATGTTTAATCTCGCCTAATGAGCGCTCGCTGTGGGTATGAACCATGACCCGTACAGTTCGAGGCAAAGCGCCAGGCACATCCACTTCGACAGCGCACATAAGCGGAACATCGCCTAAATCAAGTGTTCTGGCAGCTGTGGCGGGAAATGTCGAACGCAGGTCTGGCGTCGATGTGAAAAATATTGAGATGAGGTCTTCGTGCTTCAGTGAGTTGGCAGAAAAAATCTCCTGCAAAAGTTCACGGACAGCCGACGTCATCGAATCGCTATCGTCGCGCTCCAGGGTGGTTGCCCCGCGAATAGCACGTATCCCCATAGTCATACTCTAATCTCGCACCCTTCTTAACAGTGGTTCATTTTCATAAAAAACAGTAAAACTTTTAAACGTTTTATAAATAAATTGCTATCAACTTTGTGAAGATTATCGACTTTTCTTCTGCCCACTTGTACAGGCTCGCAAAACTACCTATTTATCGATAATTACACTGTTGTCACGCTCATTTTTGTCGATAAATTAATATTAATTTATTACCTATTAAGTTTTTTGTCTTTTTATTGTTTTTCTTATTATCGATTTAACCTTTTATTTTTAAAACGTTAAACAACTTAGTCAGCTCTACCTCGTTGAGCTTACGATAACGTCCAACTCCGGTCTCCCCCAGTGAGATGGGTCCAAAGTCTGTACGTATCAAGCGCAATACAGGGATCTCATAGTGCTCGAATATGCGGCGCACGATGTGATATCGACCCTCGTGAATCGCAATCTCAACCCATGAGTGCTTAGGACTGACCTCACGAATTGTCTTGATCGATAGCGCCCTAGCTAGTCCATCTTCAAGATTAACACCCTTAGAGATTTCGGCGATCTGCTCTTTGGTGAGTAGACCTTCAATTTCGACCAAATATTTCTTGACCATTCCATACGATGGATGGGTAGCTCTATGAGCCATATCTCCATCATTTGTGAGGAGAATAAGGCCTTCACTTTCTTTGTCTAGACGCCCCACGTGGAAGAGTCTCTCATTGCGATTTTTGAAAAAATCGCCGAGATTTGGGCGATCTTCTGGGTCGGACATCGTTGACAAAATACCAACTGGCTTATGAAAAGCAAGATAAACCTTAGTCTTTTTTAGGTTGATTGCCTCACCATCTACTTCAACTTTAGAGATTTCTATATCAACTTTGCTGCCTAGTTCGCGGATTTGGATTCCATCAACGCTTACGCGACCATCGAGGATAAGTTGCTCACTCGCTCTGCGGCTAGCTATACCTGCGTCTGCGAGAACCTTCTGGAGACGGATAAGACTCATGGTCCTGCCTTTCATCACGACGTTAACGGCGTGGAAACCTCTTCAACTAGCACTATGCTCGTGGTAGAAGTATAAACCCCAAGTTGAGGTTTTAGGAAATGGCTCGAATTTTTTGCTCAATAACTCCGTCAATTACTCCGTCAACGTAGCGAGAACTTCATCGAGCCCATCAACATCGGGCAAAAATGGAGCAAGGGCTGGAAGGTCTTCCAGACTCCGGATGCCAATTTTTTCCAGGAAGTAACTGGTCGTTCCATACAAAATTGCGCCACTCTCAGGCTCGGTTCCCCGTTCCTCCACCAATCCCCGCGTCAAGAGAGTTTTCATTACTGCTTCCACATTTACGCCGCGAATAGCCGACACACGGGCTCGGGAAACGGGTTGGCGATAGGCAATGACAGCCAAGGTTTCCAAAGCTGCTTGGGTGAGTCGCGATTGCTGACCATCAAGAACGAATTTTTCAACCACAGCTGCTTGTGCTGGGTGGGAGTAAAAGCGCCATCCGCCTGCGATTTCCCGGAGGGTAAAGCCGCGACCCTCGCTCTCATAGCTAGCAGCAAGGCCGCGCAAGGCAGCCGCAACTTCTTCGGTCGGACGCTCTGTGATCTGAGCAAGAATCACTTCAGTCACAGGCTCATCAACTACCATAAGAATGGCTTCGATCGCTTGATTAAGTTCTAATTCAGACATTTAGCCCTCTTTTGTCTCATTGTCTTGGTCATTAGGATCGCCGTTCGTGCCGACCTCACGTAAATCTGCATCCGGAGGTAGATCAAATTCATCGCTGACATGCACCTCACCGGAGGCATCACCGGACCAAGTGATCTGCAATTCGCCAAGTGCCATTACCTGTTCAAATCTGAGCACACCCTCTCGATAAAGTTCAAGCAGGGCCAAAAACCTGGCAACCACTACCAGAGTTGAATCCGCATCGGAGATGAGATTGCGAAAACTAGAGCGTCCGGAGCGACGCAATTGATCCACCAGTTTTGTCGCCTCTTCCGCCACGCTTACTAGGGGGCGGTGAATATGCTCAACAGAAAGGGTGAGTGGAATCTTAGGGGTCATGGCGCGCTGGGCGATCTGCGCAAAACGCGCTGGGCCAACGCCAATCAGAACCTCTGGTAGTAGCGCCGCAAAGTGCGGCTCCATCGCTACTAAGCGTGGGAAAGATTTGTCAGCAAGGTCTATTCGATTGCTGAATATTGCTGCAATTTCCTTGAATGCTCGGTACTGCAAGAGTCGAGCGAAGAGCAGGTCGCGCGCTTCAAGCAGTGCAAGATCGCCTTCATCCTCAATCTCACCCGATGGCAATAAACGGGCTGCTTTAAGGTCCAAGAGCGTCGCAGCCACCACGAGAAACTCAGTGGTCTGATCAAGATCCCAGCCAGCCTCAGAGCCCTCTAAGGCTCGTATATAGGCAATAAAATCATCGGTAACTACCCCAAGGGCAACCTCAGTGATATCCATTTTGTGGCGTGAAATGAGCTGTAGGAGTAAATCGAATGGCCCGTCGAAGTTGGCGAGGTGGACAGAAAACGCACCCTCGCTACCCTCAATCTGGGCTGGAATCGGATCAGTTACCGAAGACTCAGGCGACTCTGTAGGCAACGCTGTCGCCACCTCATCGCGCTCACTCATAGCGCAAAGGTACACGTAGATGTGACAAATCCCAGAAATGCGTTGAGATTGCGAGATCCAAATATTGCCGCTTGCCAAGCTCGGATCTACGCCTCTACAGTCCCGCTATGGCCAATATCAATTCGCAGGTTTCTCGCTTCGAAGATAAATCGACAAATCGTGATGACGAACTCGCTTCGACCTCCGTCATCCTTGGTCGCAGAGCTCTAGATTTCTCAGCCGTAGCAGCGATTCCCGAGGTCGGTAGCGCTCGCGTGATTTCCGTTGTGAACCAAAAGGGTGGCGTCGGTAAAACAACAACGACGATCAATCTAGGCGCTGCACTTGCGGAATTAGGACGTCGAGTTCTTCTCATTGACTTTGATTCACAGGCGTCAATGACGACCGGGCTCGGTATTAAGCCTTCTCAGATCAAAGAGCAATATGGATCGATTTGGTACTTGCTCAATGATTCGAGTGCCAACGTCAGTGACTTCATCTTGAAATCAAATGTTCCAGGTCTTGATTTTATTCGTGGTCATGGCGACCTCGCTGCCGCCGAAGCTGCATTCGTCACCGAGATTGCCAAAGAGCACAAACTTCGCAAAATCATTGCGCCAGTTCTTGATCTGTATGACGACATTTTGATTGACTGCTCGCCATCCCTTGGAACACTCACGGTCAACGCCCTCACAGCTTCAGATGGTGTCTTAATTCCCATGGAGTGCGAATATTTTGCGGTACTCGGCTTGTCCCTGGTCAAGGAGACGATTGGAAAGATTCAAGAGCACACCAACCCTCATCTAAAAATTGCAGGAATTCTGGCTACCATGTTCGATCGTAAAACTGGCCACTCTCGAGATGTGCTAGAACTCATCGACAATGAATTCCATGATGAACTTCTCGACACAATCATCGCTCGCACCGTTCGCTTCTCAGAGTCGACCGTCAAAGGTGAGCCAATAACCTCATATGCACCAAGTTCACCTGGTGCATTGTCCTATCGCCGCTTAGCCCGTGAATTAATTACCCGTGGAGGTGCCAAGTGAGTCGCAGAGTCAGCCTGCCAGGTGCAGAAGAACTTTTCCGCCAAACTACAACACTCAGTGCGGTCCCCTCTGCAGCACCAACGCCTCTCGAAGATCAACCTCAAGCGCCATCTCTACCAGTATCTAAAAAGGCGGTTCGCACAACTCCACGTCGCCGGGTGAATAGTTTTGATCGCTCTCCAAGCGGACGCGAACGTCACGATGAGAAGATCACCGTATATCTCTCCCCCGAGGAACTGTATGACCTCGAGCAAGCGCGATTAGCGCTACGAGGAGATCTCGGTCTTGCGGTCGATCGCGGTCGCATCGTAAGAGAGTCACTCGCGATTATTATCGCCGATCTTGAATCAAAAGGCGATCAAAGCATCATCGCTCGTCGCCTGCGAGGTCGTTGAATCAACTACTCGCGTGCTCGCGGATGCGAGGCGGCGTAGTTTTCACGCAACTTATCGATCGTTACTAACGTATAAATCTGAGTAGTCGTCACCGATGAGTGACCTAAGAGCTCTTGAACCACGCGAATATCAGCTCCGCCATCTAACAGGTGCGTTGCAAAACTGTGACGGATTGCGTGCGGTGAGACGCTCTGCTCTATGCCGGCTCGCTGCGCAGACTCAGCAACTACCTTCCACATGCTCTGTCGAGTTAATCGAGTGCCTCTGCTGTTGAGAAAGAGAGCGCGTTCATTCCGAGCAACATTGATGGGTCGAACTCGAACCACATATTGATCAATAGCGCTCTGTGCATACCTTCCAACCGGCACTATCCGTTCTTTTCCACCTTTACCGGCAAGTTTTATTGAAAGCACATCCTGACCAGCAAGTTTGGTGACATCCGATAGATCTAGCGCGACGACCTCGCTTATTCTGGCCCCAGTTGCGTAGAGAACTTCAATAATCGCCCGATTGCGAATGGAAACAGGATCATCGCCAACACCTGTTGCATCTATGAGCGCAGTGATCTCTTCGACAGTAAGCGCCTTTGGCAATCTGCGACCACTTTTTGGTGGTTTGAAATCTTTAATGTGATTGATCTGTTTCTGTTCCTTACACAAAAACTCCACGCAGTTTCGAATGGCAACAATTGCACGAGCTATGGAACTTTCTGATCTTTCTGATTTACGCAAGACTGTTACATATTCCTGCAAAATTTCTGGCGTCACTTTCAGCAGTGATAGAGAAGAGTGAGAGTCCACAAACAGAGAGAAAGCAATTAAGTCTCGCTCATAGGCACTTACGGTGTTTTTACTAAGCGCGCGCTCAACACTAAGAAAATTTAAGTACTCGCGAATCAGCGAGCTATTTTCCTGCATTTCCTTCGTTCGCCTTAATTGCTGCCTTCACAAGTCCACTAAAAAGTGGATGCGCCTTGGTAGGCCGTGAAAGGAACTCAGGGTGTGCTTGAGTGCCAACATAGAATGGATGTTGCTCTTCAGAAAGTTCAACAAATTCCACCAAATGTCCATCCGGAGACAATCCTGAAAAGCGAAGCCCGGTCGAAGCAATTCTCTCGCGATAGCTGTTATTCACTTCATAGCGATGACGATGGCGCTCTTGGATGCTCGTTGCGCCATAAGTTTTAGCAACTACCGAGCCTTCTTCAAGTGCCGCGGGGTAAAGTCCTAGGCGCATGCTTCCGCCTAGGTCGGCCTTTCCAGCAACGATCTCTTCTTGACTCGCCATGGTTGAAATAACCGGGTCTGGAGTAAGTGGATCAAATTCAGCCGAACTTGCCAACGGTAACCCAGCCATGTTTTGCGCGGCTTCGATGACCATGCATTGCAACCCTAGGCACAATCCGAGTGTTGGAATCTTATTCTCGCGTGCATATTTCAAGGCACCAACCTTGCCACTGATTCCGCGAACTCCAAATCCGCCAGGAACACAGATTGCATCCACGTCCGCCAGATGGGCAGCAGCACCGGATTCCGTTTCGCATTCGTCACTGGGAACCCATGCAATATTCACACGTGCATTATTCGCAAAACCACCCGCACGAAGCGCTTCGGTGACCGAGAGATAGGCATCCGGAAGATCGATGTACTTGCCTACCAGTGCAACTTTTACTTGATGTTCTGGATGATGCACACGATTAAGCAAGTCATCCCACTCGCCCCAGACAACATCAGAGCACTCCAGTCCTAGACGGCGCACAACATAGCTGTCAAGACCTTCTGCATAAAGGACTTTCGGAATATCGTAGATCGATGGCGCATCTACAGCAGCAACCACTGCTTCCATATCCACATCGCACATCGCAGAGATCTTACGTTTAACGTTTTCCGGGATCTCTCGATCTGACCGAATCACGATTGCATCCGGCGCTATTCCGATTGACCTCAATGCGGCAACGCTATGTTGGGTTGGCTTTGTCTTTAACTCCCCTGATGGGCCAATATAAGGAACGAGTGAGACATGCAGATAAAAAACATTCTCTCGACCAACGTCTTGGCGAATTTGGCGAGCTGCCTCGAGGAATGGGAGCGACTCAATATCTCCAACCGTTCCACCTACTTCAGTGATCACCAGATCAATATCCGGTCCAGCCATAGCTCGGATACGTTCTTTAATCTCATTGGTGATGTGTGGAATTACTTGAACCGTATCGCCAAGATAATCGCCACGACGCTCTTTCGCGATCACACTGGAATAGACCTGGCCTGTCGTTACGTTCGCGAATCCTTCTAGGCTGCGATCAAGAAAACGTTCATAGTGTCCGATGTCGAGGTCGGTCTCAGCACCATCATCTGTAACAAAAACTTCTCCATGCTGAAAGGGATTCATCGTGCCCGGATCCACATTGATGTAAGGATCGAGCTTTTGCATAGTGACTCTTACGCCACGGGCTGTCAGCAACCTGCCTAAACTTGAAGCCGTGAGGCCTTTTCCTAAACTTGAGGCTACTCCACCGGTTACAAAGAGATGTTTAGTCACGTGCTTGTCAGATGTATTGGTCACGGAGCGCAAACTTATCATTCTTTAAGGGCATTTTTGAGCGAGACATCACGAGACATCTATTGCTTCGCTCCCAATTCAGGCCCAAGAACGAGCAGATGGCTAACTACCCACCACGTGCTGCTGCCACGAGATCTAGCAGCTCCTGAGCGTGTTCTTGGGCTGTAGCAGACTCTTCTTGACCCGAAAGCATTCGAGCTATCTCCACGATCCGCTCGCTTGGTCCAAGATGTGAGACATCGGTGTTGCTCACTGACCCGCTCTCACTCTTTCGCACGACAAGATGATTATCGGCCCAAACCGCCACCTGAGGCAGATGTGTCACCACAATTACCTGGGCCTGCTGAGCAAGCTTCCAGAGTCTTCGCCCAACCTCCATTGCCGACTTGCCACCAACACCTGCATCAACCTCATCGAAGATATAGGTAGGGACTAATGCGCTTGCCGCCAGCACGACTTCTATTGCCAACATCACTCGAGAGAGTTCACCACCGCTGGCGGTCTTTCCCAATGGCAGCAATTCCGAGCCGGTGTGACTTGCAAAACCAATGCTTATTTCATCGAGACCATGGCTGGCAAAACTCTTGGGGTCATCGGGGTTCGATGTATTAACAATGAAAGCTACTCGCGCATGTGGCATGGACAGCGCCGCAAGTTCAGTCGTAATTCTCTCGGAAAGCTCTTCTGCGGAGTTTTGGCGCGCACTCGAGAGGCTTGATCCAAGTTCCTTGAGGGTCGCAAACTCCGTAGCCAATTGTGTCTTGAGCTCTTCGATGCGACCTGAACCACCTTGTAAATCAGCTAATCGCTCTGCGGTATTTCTTCCACGTTCTATAAGTTGCAGGAAGGCAATCTCCTTTTCGGTACCTTCTCCATATTTCTTGATGAATGAATTGATCGCCGCTTTGCGACTCTGCAAGTAATCTAACTTTGCAGGATCGGCATCAAGGCGTGCAAGATATCGCTGCAACGCACTCAGCGAATCATTAAGAGCAAATATTTCATCAGAGAATCTGTTAGCTATCTCCTCTAACTTTTCATCTTTACCCGATGCGGCATGCAACGCTCTCTGAGCACTTGCAAGCAGTGAGGAAACGCTCGCTTCATCATTGTCAAGAAGAGTCAAAGCGGTTGCTGCAGCTTCTTGTAACTCATTGACATTCTCTAGTCGACTGAGTTCGGACTCGATATCGTGCAAGTCTTCGGGTTTCGGATCTAAAGCGAGAAAAACTTTTTCAAATTCTTTAAGTTTGGCTACTTCTTCTTCTCGATTAGCCTCATCGCGTTGCAGTTCGGTGATACGTTTGTGAAGTTCACGGAACAATTCATACTGCTGGACATAAGCATCGAGTTGCTCATCCAATTTCCCGTAGCGATCAAGTGCGGCACGAACGAATTGAGGTTTTGAGAGGCGCAGATTCCCAGATTGGGCATGAATCTCCACCAAATTATTCGTAATATCAAAGACACGGCTATTCGTAGAAGGCACTCCACCTAAAGTGATGCGAGATTTTCCATCCCGAGTCAAAGTTCTCGTTATGAGAAGCGAGCCTTCATCAATCGTCCCACCTTCTTCTTCGACCATTTCCACGATCCCGGAAGGCACTGCGAACAATCCAGCAACCATTAAGCGATCTTCGCCTGTTCGCACTCGATCTGCGTCGCTCTTGCCGCCCAGAATGAGTCCTAGTGCGGTAAGCACCATAGTCTTGCCCGCTCCAGTCTCACCTGTTAGTACATTGAGTCCCGGGGAAAGCGCTATCTGTGCAGATTCGATTACGCCAAGATTGCGAATCGAGAGTTCTTCTAGGCCTAAAAACTCTTCACTCACCGCGCCAACCTTCAATAGGCAACTTGAATTTAGCTACCAATCGATCTGTAAAGAGCGCTGAATCCACATGCACAATCCTGATCTTTTTCGCACTTCGGCGAATCACCAATCGGTCACCTTGTGCGAGCATCGTCTTTCTCATTCCATCGGCTGATATCAGCGCCTCGCGAGATTCAATATCGATAACAATGGAGGATTCTGGTGAAATCACCATTGGTCTGGAAAAGAGAGCGTGCGCAGCGAGTGGAAGGACAACAATGGCTTCCACTTCAGGCCAAAGAACCGGGCCTCCGGCGGAAAATGCATAAGCGGTAGAGCCTGTAGGAGTCGCGCATATGACTCCGTCACATCCCCACCGAGAGAGCGGCCGATCATCAATCTGCAAGAAGAGTTCCACCATCTGCGCATGTGACCGCTCGATGGCGCACTCATTGAGTGCCCAACCTGAAGAGATGACATTGCCATTGCGCAAGACGTCGTATTCCAAAATCAGTCGAGGTTCGCCTCGATAATTTTTAAGAGCTACATTGTGAGCAAGCTCTAAAGCAGGCGGAAGTTCAATCTCTGCCATAAAACCGACGTTACCGAGATTAATTCCAAGAATCGGCACATCGCTTCCCAATACAAGTTCGGCTGCACGCAAGATCGTCCCATCTCCGCCGAGCACAATCGCTAATTCGAAATCCTTTGACTCCCCTATTCTCTCCGATCCAGGTATGCCACCGGGGAAATTAGTCAGAGATGAAATTCCTTCAGCGGCAAGAGCTGCAATTAACTCTTTTGCAAACGAGAGAGCTTCTGGTCGAGTAGGGTGAACGACAAGAAGAACTTTACGATCACCAGTAGCCATGCTCATTATTGTGGACCCATCTCTACAGCATGATCAAGATCAGCCTCTGACAACTCAGATGTGCCTCGCTTGAGCCAAAGGAAGTATTCGACATTTCCCGCCGGGCCAGGCAAGGAGCTTGCAACAACACCTAGGCACCCAATCCCCATGTCGTATGCGCAATCCGCCACTTCTTGAACGGCAGCTTTGCGCATCGCGGGATCACGAACAACTCCGCCAGCGCCGAGTTTCTCTCTCCCAACTTCAAATTGTGGTTTAACCATCACGAGAAAATCAGCACTACTTTTAGAAACTCCGACAAGTGCGGGAAGGACGAGTGTAAGAGAGATGAACGAGAGATCGGCAACGACGATATCTACAGCTTCTCCAATGTGTTCAAGTGTCAGGTGGCGAACGTTGGTTCGATCTAAGATTGTCACACGGGGATCTTGTTGAATCTCCCATGCAAGTTGTCCGTATCCCACATCGACCGCCACAACATCCTTCACTCCGCGCTTGAGCAGTACATCAGTAAAACCGCCCGTTGAAGCACCCGCATCGAGTGCATGCTTACCTGCAACATCGATTGCAGCAAAATGATCAAGTGCGCCTGCAAGTTTATGTCCGCCGCGTGAGACAAAATCGTCACGCTCACCTTGAATAACAATGGAAGTTTCCGCATCCACTTGGGTCGCAGGCTTGCTGGCCGGTATGCCGCTAACCAGAACCATTCGCGATTCAATCAGGTCAGCAGCATGATCACGCGAACGTGCCAAACCTCGGCGCACCAATTCGGCATCAAGGCGAGTTTTCATGCGTTATTAAACTCCATCAATCGTGCGGAGAGCATGTTCAAGCTTCGCGTGAATCTGCTCATAAGCAATGACATGCTCGGAGAGCTCATGGCTCTGGATAAGTGAAATTGCTTCGCGCACTTCGCCTAGAGTGCTCTCATTTTCGGTAAAAGAATCCATAGGAGAAAGGTATCTACAATTTTTGCAGCGCGCTGACTTCTATCTGCCATCTACTCGCGAGTCCCTTAGGTGAACTCCAGAAGCGTCTATGCACAGAACCTTCCAAGGCAATCCATTGACCAGGAACCAATTTCTGAACCTGTCGTTTCTCCCTCGCATTCCAGGCAGCAATTTCTAACGAGTCCACTTCACGCTTTTGCCCACGTCGCCTGGCTCTATCAATCACTATTCGGAATTCAACTACCTCATCCCCGCTGGGCAGGACCTTGGTCGTTGGCAAACTTGAGACACATCCCTCTAGATACACTTCATTTACTCCAGAGCGAGTTACTTGCAATTGCTCTTTCTTCTTATACTTCTTAGCCTCTACTTCAGATTTCATAAGAGAAGAGTGGTTGCTGCCCCACAATCCCTTTCCGGCCACTGTTTTATGGTGTGCAAAAACAAAGCCTGTGGAGAATCCATTAACACTTGTAATTGGTAAATAACCCATGCAAATGAGCATAAAAAAAGCGCCGTTGCTGATCGAAATCAACAACTGGCGCTTTTATAAATGATGTCCGGCGGCGATCTACTCTCCCACAAGGTCCCCCTTGCAGTACCATCGACGCTGAGAGGCTTAGCTTCCGGGTTCGGAATGGGACCGGGC
>Ga0214180_1000034_pt1 | contig 56769 bp, 56 predicted proteins | sample TroBogEpilimnion_22_FD_153018 | JGI IMG/M metagenome (GOLD analysis project Ga0214180, IMG submission 153018) | Freshwater microbial communities from Trout Bog Lake, WI - 16OCT2007 epilimnion | ecosystem: Environmental > Aquatic > Freshwater > Lake > Epilimnion/Euphotic zone | place: Trout Bog... | reverse complement strand
CTGGCGGCTTCGGTCGGCGCGCTGCTGCCGGACTGGCACGGCTTCAACGTCCTGCACACCGCCGCCGCTCGGGTTGGCGGCCTGGACCTCGGCTTCGTGCCGGGGCCGAACGGCAAGAGCGTCGCGCAAATGCTCGATGGCGGCGTCGATGTCTTGTGGCTGCTGGGTGCGGACGAGATCGACACCGCCCGCATCGGCGCGAACACCTTCGTCGTCTATCAGGGCCACCATGGCGATGCCGGCGCGCATCGGGCCGACGTTATTCTTCCCGGCGCGGCTTACACCGAGAAGTCTGGCACTTATGTTAACACCGAAGGCCGGGTGCAGCGCGGTTTCATGGCCGTCCACCCGCCCGGCGACGCGCGTGAGGATTGGACGATCATCCGCGCGTTCAGCCAGCTCACGGGCAAGACCCTGCCGTACGATAATATCGACGCGCTGCGTCAGCGGCTGGAGCAGACCAATCTCGTGTTCTCCCGCATCGGCTATTTGCCGCGTTTCGGCTGCACCGATCTGACCGGCCCGTCCGGCGATCCGGCGGCCCTCAGCGGCACGCCGTTCGCGGCGGCGGTGGAAGATTACTACCAGACCTGCTCGATCAGCCGGTCCAGCCCGACCATGGCGGCGTGCACCGCGAGCAACAGCCCGGTCCTGGCGGCGGCGGAGTAAGCGGATGATCGATTTCTTCCTCCATAACCCCATCGGTCAGACCCTGCTGGTCGTGATCGAGGCGCTGGCGCTGATCGTGCCGCTGCTGATTTGTGTGGCCTTCCTGACCTTGGCCGAACGCAAGGTCATGGCGGCGATGCAGCTGCGCAAAGGTCCGAACGTGGTGGGCCCCTTCGGGCTTCTGCAACCCTTCGCCGACGCGCTGAAAATGGTCACCAAGGAGACGATCATCCCGTCCGGCGCCAACCGCGTGCTGTTCGTCATGGCGCCGATGCTGACCTTCATTCTGGCGATCCTGGCGTGGGCCGTCATTCCCCTCGCCGACGGCTGGGCGATCGCCGACATCAATGTCGGTGTCCTGTACCTGTTCGCGATCAGCTCGTTGGGCGTCTACGGCATCATCATCGCCGGGTGGGCGTCGAACTCGAAATACCCGTTCCTCGGCGCCATGCGGTCGGCGGCGCAGATGGTCAGCTACGAAGTCTCCATGGGCTTTGTGCTGGTGACCGTCATGCTGTGCACCGGCAGCCTGAATCTGACGGAGATCGTGCGGGCGCAGGATCATTACTACTGGGGCTTCATTCCCGGCTGGTACTGCATCCCGCTGTTCCCGATGTTTGTCATATTCTTCATCTCGACGCTCGCGGAAACCAATCGGTCGCCGTTCGATATCCCCGAGGGTGAATCGGAAATCGTCGCCGGGTTCTTCGTCGAATACAGTTCCATGAGCTTCGGGCTGTTCTTCCTCGGCGAATACGCGAACATGATCCTCATGTCGGCGATGACCACGATCCTGTTCCTCGGCGGCTGGTTGTCGCCGATCGGGCTGGAGCCGTTCACCTGGATCCCCGGCGTGTTCTGGTTCGTGGGCAAGGTGCTGCTGTGCCTGTTCGTGTTCATCTGGGTGCGCGCCACCTTCCCGCGCTACCGCTACGACCAGTTGATGCGCCTGGGTTGGAAAGTGTTTTTGCCGCTGTCGCTGTTGTGGCTGGTCCTGACCGCCGGCGCGCTGGTCGCTTTTGGGTGGTTGCCGCATGCCTGATACGATTTCGCTCGAAGGAGCCAACTGAACCATGGCATTCCTGGACCGCACCGCGCGCAGCCTACTGCTTGGCGAACTTGTCGCCGGCCTGGGCCTGACGCTGAGTTACTTCTTCAAGCCGAAGGTCACGATCAACTACCCCTACGAGAAGGGGCCGATCAGCCCGCGCTTCAAGGGTGAGCACGCGTTGCGCCGCTACCCCAACGGGGAAGAGCGCTGCATCGCCTGCAAGCTGTGCGAAGCCGTGTGCCCGGCGCAGGCGATCGTCATCGAGGCCGAACCGCGCGAAGACGGCTCCCGCCGCACCACGCGCTACGACATCGACATGACCAAATGCATCTACTGTGGGCTGTGCGAGGAAGCCTGCCCGGTGGATGCCATCGTGGAAGGACCGAATTTCGAGTTCGCCACCGAAACCCGCGAAGAGCTTTTCTATAATAAAGACAAACTGCTCGCGAACGGGGATCGCTGGGAACCGGAACTCGCCCGCCGCCTCGAGCTGGACGCGCCCTACCGATGATCCCCACCATTCTCTTCTATTTGTTCGCGGCCGTGCTGGTGGCTTCCGCCGCGACGGTCGTGAGCGCGCGCAACCCCGTGCATTCGGTGTTGTTCCTGATCCTCGCGTTCTTCAACGCCGCGGCGTTGTTCCTGATCGCGGGCGCCGAGTTCCTGGCGATGACCCTGGTCATCGTCTACGTGGGCGCTGTCGCGGTGCTGTTCCTGTTCGTGGTCATGATGCTGGACGTGAACTTCGCCGAACTGCGGGGCGGGTTTCAGCGTTATTTGCCGGTGGGCGGGTTGGTTGGTGTCGTGCTGTTCGTCGAGCTGCTGAGTGTCATGGGCGGCTGGAAACTGGCGCCGCAATCCGGCCAGCTGCGGTTCGCGCCGATCTCCGCCGGTATCTCGAACACCGAGGCTTTGGGGCAACTGCTCTATACCCAGTACGTCTTCCTGTTCCAGGCGGCCGGTCTGGTGCTGCTGGTCGCGATGATCGGCGCCATCGTGCTGACGTTGCGCGACCGCAAGACCTCTCGCCATCAGAACATCCGCCAACAGACCGAACGCGCCGTTGGCGACACGTTGGAAATGGTCACGATGTCCTTGAACACCGGCACGCAGGACAAGGGGTTCTACCGCCCGAAGCCCGTGGAAGCGCCGGCCGAGGAACACGCGGATCATGGGCATGGGGGGCATGGTCATGGGCACTGACGCCGTCCTCTTTCCCCCGTCATCCTCAGGCTTGACCCGAGGACCCCAAGCGGCACGCAACCGCGCCCTTGTGCCGTGGGCGATCCTCGGGTCAAGCCCGAGGATGACGGTACTACAGGTCAGGAGATCGCACCCATGATGACCGTCGGTCTCGAACACTACCTCGTCGTCTCGGCCATCCTTCTGGTCCTCGGCATTTTCGGCATCTTCCTGAACCGGAAGAACGTCATCGTCATCCTGATGGCGATCGAGCTTATTCTGCTGTCGGTGAACCTGAACTTCGTCGCGTTTTCCGCGGCCCTCGGCGACCTCGCCGGCCAGATCATGGCCATGCTGGTGTTGACGGTCGCCGCCGCGGAAGCCGCCATCGGGTTGGCCATCGTCGTGATCTACTTCCGCAACCGCGGATCGATTCAGGTTGAAGACGTCAACCTGATGAAGGGCTGACATGATCTACGCTCTCGCCGTCTTCGCGCCGCTGGCCGGCGCGCTGGTCTCGGGCCTGCTGGGCCGCTCGATCGGCGACAAGGCCGCGATGGCCGCGTCCGTCCTCGGCATGATCGTCGCCGCCATCTGCGGGCCGCTGGCGTTCTTCCAACTCACCGGCGACGTCGCGCATCCCGGCGTCCTGTCGCTCGGCACCTGGATCGAAGCCGGGCGCTTCCACGTCGATTGGGCGCTGCGCTACGATACGCTGTCGGCCGCGATGGTCGGCATGGTGTCGTTCATCGCCATGCTCATCCACGTCTATTCCGTGGGCTACATGGGCCACGACGCCCGCCCGCGCTACCGGTTCTTCGCCTACTTGAGCCTGTTCACCTTCGCCATGCTGATGCTGGTGACGGCCGATAACCTGCTCCAGCTGTTCTTCGGCTGGGAAGGCGTCGGCCTGTGTTCGTACCTGCTGATCGGCTACTGGTACGAAAAACCCTCCGCCTGCGCCGCCGCGATCAAGGCCTTCATCGTCAACCGCGTGGCCGACCTGCCCTTCGCCGTCGGCTTGGCGCTGATCTTCTTCAAGTTCGGCTCCATCGAGTTCGCGTCCATCTTTCCTGCCGTCGTGAAGCACGGCGCCGACACCTACGTGCTGTTCGGCCACACCTTCCCGGCGATCGAAGTGATCGGCTTCCTGCTGTTCATCGGCGCCATGGGCAAATCCGCGCAGCTTGGGTTGCACGTCTGGTTGCCGGACGCGATGGAAGGCCCGACGCCGGTGTCTGCTTTGATCCATGCCGCGACCATGGTCACGGCCGGCGTGTTCCTGATGGCGCGGATGTCGCCGCTGATGGAATACGCGCCGACCGCGCTCGCTTTCGTCACCATCGTCGGAGCATCCACGGCCCTGTTCGCAGCCACCGTCGGCTGCGCCCAAAACGACATCAAGCGTGTCATCGCCTACTCCACCTGTTCCCAGCTCGGCTACATGTTCGTGGCGGCGGGCGTTGGGGCCTATCAGGCCTCGGTGTTCCATCTGATCACCCACGCCTTCTTCAAGGCGCTGCTGTTCCTGTCCGCCGGTTCGGTCATCCACGCGATGTCGGACGAGCAGGACCTGCGCAAAATGGGCGGGCTGGCGAAGCTGATCCCGATCACCTGCACCGTGATGTGGATCGGCAATCTCGCGTTGGCCGGCATTCCGCCGCTGGCTGGATCGTATTCCAAGGACGCGATCATCTCCGCCGCCTATGCCGCGCATTCCGGTGTCGGCACCTATGCCTTCGTCTGCACCGTGCTGGCGGCGTTCCTGACGGCCTTCTACTCCTGGCGCCTGCTGTTCCTGTGTTTCCACGGCCGCTCGCGCGCCGACCATCATGTCCTTTCGCACGTCCACGAAAGCCCGTGGGTGATGGTCGGGCCGCTGCTGCTGCTCGCGGTGGGCGCGGTGATCTCCGGCTGGGCGCTGCACGGCTGGTTCATCGGCGAGGGCTGGAAGGAATTCTGGGCTGGCAGCATCTTCAACGGCCCGCATAATGAGGTCATCGAGCATCTCGAACACGTCCCCGGCTGGGTCGAAGCCGCCCCGCTGGTCGTCGGCTTGGCCGGGATCGCGCTCGCCTACTACATGTATCTGCTCAGCCCGCTGACACCGATCCGCCTCGCGGAACGCTATGGCGGCATTTACCGGTTCCTGCTGAACAAGTGGTACTTCGATGAGCTGTACGACCGCATCTTCGTCCGGCCGCTGATCTGCCTGTCGCGCGTTCTCTGGCGTACCGGCGATGCCACGATCATCGACGGGGTGCCGAACGGTCTTGCCTGGCTCACCAGCGGGTCCTCCCGCCAGGTGGTCAAGCTTCAGACCGGGTCTCTCGCGTTCTATGCCTTTGCCATGCTGATCGGCGTCGTCGTGCTGGTCGGCCTCCTCACGATCTGCCGGTGAGCACCATGGGATTCCCGCTTCTCTCGCTGATCACCTGGTTGCCGATGGTCGGCGTGATCTTCATGCTGACCATCCGTGGCGACGAGAAAACCGTCGCCTCCAACGCCAGATGGACGGCGTTGTGGACCAGCCTGATTGTGATGCTGATCTCGTTGGTCATCTGGGTGAAGTTCGACCGTTCGTCCGCCGGGTTCCAGTTCGTGGAGGACGTCGCGTGGCTGCCGGAATACAAGGTCGGCTACAAAATGGGCGTCGACGGGATCTCGGTCCTGTTCGTCCTGCTGTCCACCGTCCTGACCCCGATCTGCATTCTGGCGAGCTGGGAGAGCATCCAGACCAAGGTCCGCGAGTTCATGATCGCGTTCCTGATCCTGGAAACGATGATGGTGGGGATGTTCTGCGCCCTCGACTTCGTCGTGTTCTACATGTTCTTCGAAGCTGTGCTGATCCCGATGTATCTGATCATCGGCGTCTGGGGCGGGCCGCGACGGGTCTACGCGGCGGTGAAATTCTTCCTGTACACGCTGACGGGTTCGGTCCTGATGCTGTTGGCGCTGCTGGCCATGTGGCTGCAGGCCGGCACGACCGACATTCCGACGCTGATGCACACGACCTTCGCCGCCGGCACGCAGAAGTGGTTGTTCCTGGCGTTCTTCGCCTCCTTCGCCGTCAAGGTGCCGATGTGGCCGGTCCACACCTGGTTGCCCGACGCGCACGTGGAAGCACCGACCGCCGGTTCCGTCATTCTGGCCGGCGTGCTGTTGAAGATGGGGGCCTACGGGTTCATCCGCTTCTCCATCCCGATGCTGCCCGACGCGTCCGCCTATTTCGCGCCGTTCGTCTTCACGCTGTCCGTGGTGGCGGTGATCTACACGTCGCTGGTCGCCTTGGCGCAGGAGGACATGAAGAAGCTGATCGCCTACTCGTCCGTCGCGCACATGGGCGTGGTGACGATCGGGCTGTTCACCTTCAATGAGCAGGGCATCCAGGGCGGGCTGTTCATGATGCTGTCGCACGGCGTCGTGTCGGCGGCCTTGTTCCTGATCGTCGGCGTCATCTACGACCGCATCCACACGCGCGAAATCGCACGTTATGGCGGTCTGGCGGACCGGATGCCGGGTTACGCGCTGGCGTTCATGCTGTTCGCCATGGCGTCCTGCGGCCTGCCGGGTACGGCCGGGTTCGTGGGTGAGTTCCTGGTCATTGTCGGTGCGTTGAAGATCAACTTCTGGCTGGCGACGCTTGGCGGCGCCGGCATGATCCTGGGCGCGGCCTACACGCTGTACCTGTATCGCCGCGTGATCTTCGGCCGCATCACTCGCGACGACCTGCGCCACATCATGGACCTGTCGCCGCGGGAATGGCTGGTGTTCGCGCCGCTGATCGTTCTGACCTTGTGGATGGGCATCTACCCATCCAGCTTCACCGGCTTCTGGGATGCCAGCGTCGCGGCGATGGTGAAACAGCACACCGCCGCGCTTGCCGAGTCGGTCAAACTGGCCGGGGGCCTGCACTGATGAACAACTGGATGATCGCCCTGCCGGAGATCGTGCTGGCCGTCACCGGCCTCGCGATCCTGATCATCGGGGTGCTGCGCAAACAGGATGCCGTGCTGGTCTGCACGATGCTGGCCATCGGCGGCTTCCTCGTCGCCGGTCTGTTGGTGCTGAACGGCGCGCGCGGGATCGGCTACAACGGCCAGTTCGTCGCCGACTCCTTCAGCAGTTTCAATAAGATACTCATTCTGGTGGGCGCGTCTTTGGCGGCCATCCTGTCGTTGGACTTCAACCACCAGCAGAAAATCGAGCGATTCGAGTATCCCGTGCTCCTGCTGCTGGCCACGGTCGGCATGATGATCATGGTCTCGGCGTCCAACCTGATGACGCTGTATCTCGGGTTGGAGCTGCAATCCCTGTCGCTGTACGTCCTCGCGGCCTTTGCCCGCGACGATCTGCGGTCTTCCGAGGCCGGCCTGAAATATTTCGTTCTCGGCGGTCTGGCGTCCGGCCTGCTGCTGTATGGCATTTCGCTGGTCTACGGCTTCTCCGGCACCATGGATTTCGCACGTCTGGCGACGCTGCTGACCAACCCGGCCGTGGCCTCCCCCGGCTTGATCGTCGGCGTGGTGTTCGTGCTGGTTGGGCTGGCGTTCAAGGTCTCCGCCGTGCCGTTCCATATGTGGACGCCGGACGTGTACGAAGGCGCACCGACCTCCGTCACCGTGTTCTTTGCCACCGCGCCGAAAGTCGCGGCGATGGGGCTGCTGCTGCGGGTGATGTGCAGCCCGTTCGGGCACCTGCTCGCGGCGTGGCAGAGCCTGATCGTGATCGTGTCCATCGCCTCCATGGTGCTCGGCGCCTTCGCGGCCATCGGGCAGACCAACATCAAGCGGCTGATGGCGTATTCGTCGATCGGCCATATGGGCTACGCCCTGGCCGGCCTCGCGGTCGGAACGGCCGAGGGCGTGCGCGGCGTGCTGGTTTACATGACCATCTACGTCATCATGACCGCCGGCACCTTCGCCTGCATCATCGCGATGCGCCGGCAGGGACGGGCGGTGGAGCAGATCTCCGACCTGTCCGGCTTGGCGACGAACGATCCGTTCCTGGCGATGCTGCTGGCGGGGTTCATGTTCAGCCTCGCGGGGATTCCGCTGTTGGCTGGGTTCTTCGCCAAGCTCTACGTGTTCCTGGCGGCGGTGCAGGGCGGGTTGTGGACTTTGGCCGTGGTCGGCGTGCTGTCCAGCGTGGTGGGCGCGTTCTACTACATCCGGATCATCAAGGTGATGTACTTCGATGCCGCCGCCGGAGCATTCGACCGGCGCGCGCCGTCGCTGTCGCTCGTCGCGGGGATCACGGGGTTGGCGACGGCGTTGTTCTTCCTGTTCCCGTCGCCGGTGGTGGATGCCGCCAACGTCGCGGCGCACGCGCTGTTTCGGTAGCGGTTACGCCGCCAGCGGCGGCGTCGGGAACGGTTGAACGTCGATGGAAGCGGCGCGCTGTCGGGCCTGCCACAGGTCGTATTGGAGCTGTGCCCGCAGCCAGGTCTCAGCGGTGCTCCAACCTGCTTTCTCCAGCCGGATCGCCATGTCCGGCGACACGCCGCTGCGCCCGTTCAGCAGTTCCGACATCGACTGACGCGACACGCCCAGCCCCCGCGCAGCGGCTGTGACCGACAACCCGAGCGGTTGCAGGCAATCTTCGCGGATGATTTCCCCGGGGTGGGGGGGGTCGAACATGTCCATCGCTCGCGTTCCTTAGTGATAATCCACCAGATCGATGTTGGTAGCGTCGCCGTCCTCGAATTCGAATACCAGCCGCCAGTTGCCGGAGACGGTCGCAGCCCATTGGCCTTGACGGTCTCCGCGCAGTGGATGCAAGCGGTATCCGGGGGCGTTCAACGCGGCCGGTTCGGCTCCCGCGTTGAGCAACAACAGCATACGGCGCAGCTTCGGCGCGAGTTGCGCGTTGATCCCGCTCTGGTCACCGAGGGTGAAAAGACGTTCCAGCCCTTTGTGTCGGAACCGCTTGATCATGGGTGATATGTAAGGTGTCAGTCGACGGTTGACAATCGTTGTGACCCATTGCGGCCCATGGCATTTCCATTACGGTCGCGGGTACCGAACCGAACGGACTCCGCGCACACCCATGTCGGACACCACCGAAACCACCGCTACGACCGAACCCGTCGTCACGATGGGCATCATCCTCCTGCTCGCCGTCATCTTCGTTGCCCAGCTCTCGGGCGCGACGATAAGCACCGATCATGGCAACAACATCCGCGTCCCCGATCTTGTTGCCTTCGGCGCCCTCAACCCCGATCTGGTGCACATCGGCGGCGACTGGTGGCGCCTCGCCACCGCGCCTTTGCTGCACGGCGGTTGGCTGCATTTCATCCTGAACGCCGTCGCCCTCTATTTCGCCGGCAATTTCATCGAACAACACCTTGGCGGCGCCACGGTCAGCGGCATTCTCGCGCTCGGAGCGATGGGCGGTGCGCTGGCCTCCTACATCATCGGCGGTCCGCAGTTGGTTTCGGTGGGCGCGTCCGGCGGCATCATGTCGCTGATCGCGGCGGCGTTGACGCTTTGCTACATGCTGCCGGAGGCTGCCGACACGATCTCCGGCAAATCCTGGTTTGCGCGCATCCTGGTGCCGTCTCTGATTCCCACGAGTTCCGGCGTGGACTACGCCGCGCATTTCGGCGGCGCGATCATGGGGGGCGGCATCGCGCTGTTGCTGGCCGACATCACCTACCTCCAACGCGACAACCCGCACCGCCGAGCGGTGGCGTTGGCGGCGACGGGGGTATTCGCCGCGGTGGCGCTGTTCGGTGCGGTGCAACTGGTGCAGGCCGCGCCGATCTTCAACCCCGAATGGCGCCTGATGAAGCAAGGCGAGGACCAGCGCCTGATCGGCAAAGCCGAACCGGACGCGCGCGCCATTGCCGACAAATTCCCCGGCGACCCGCAATCGCATCTCGTGCTGTCGGTCGCGCTGTATAACGCCGGCAAACCGGTCGAGGCGGGGGAGGAAGCGCTGAAAGGTCTGCGGCTTGTCCGCATCATCGGTTTCGATTCGGCGTTCTACAACGACACCGCCATCCCGCAGCTTCGCCTGATGATAGCCCTCGGCGAGTATGCCGCCGGCCATCGCAGCCGAGCGGAGAAGCTCGCGGACGACAAGGCCTGTGTCGAATACGGTTCGGCGTTCGGGATGAAATTGACCAAGCGTACGGACTCGGTCCTGCTCTGCGCGGGGAGATAGGTTCGCGATGCCCGACGACACCGACCCGCCGCTCCCCATCGTCACGATCGGCTTCATCGCCGTTTTGTTCCTGATCTTCGGCATCGAGCAAGGCGCGGCGCGCCTTTACGTCGATGCGACCAGCGTCGATCCCTCCGATCTGTTGGCGTTCGGCGCGTTGAACCCCGACCTTGTCGGCATCTGCGGGGAGTGGTGGCGGCTGGCCACCGCGACGCTGCTGCACGCCAATTTGCTGCATATCGCCCTGAACGCCGTTGCCCTGTTTTTCGCTGGACGGTTCATCGAGCTGCATCTCGGCGGCACCACCGTTACCGGCGTCTGGGCCCTTGGCGCGCTGGCCGGCGCGATCGGCTCCTATTTGATCGGCGGACCGGACAGAATCGCCGTTGGCGCGTCCGGCGGTATCATGGCGCTGATCGCGGCGGCGTTGTTGCTGTGCTGGAAACTCCCGCCCGAGGCCGATACGATCAGCGGCCAGTCCCTGTTCGCACGGATCCTCGTGCCGTCATTGATCCCGACCCAGAGCGGCACCGATTATGCCGGGCATTTCGGCGGGGCGATCATGGGGGCGGTGTTGGCGTTGTTGCTGGCCGACATCGCCTATCTCGCGCGCGACAGCCTGCACCGCCGGGTCGTCGGCGTCGGTGCGACGGCGGTATTTGTGGGAATAGCCCTGTTTGGCACGGTCCAATTGGTGCGCGCCGCCCCGGCCTTCGATCCTCATGCCCGTTACAAAGATAGGCTCCCGGCCTATGTGCCGGAGGACGTCGAGTTTCCGCCGGAAGCCGAAATGCGGGACCTGATCCAGACATATCCCCAAGATGCCGACGTTCGCATGCACTTGGCGGTGGCGCTCTACAATGCCGGTAAACCCGCCGATGCCGAACGAGAAGCGCTGACCGCCCTCCGCCAAGCGCGTCACTATAACCCGCCGTCCTATTCCCTGTTTATCCGGTCCGATCTGCGGTCGCTCATCGCGCTCGGCGAACTGGCCGCGGGAAATCGCGGCAAGGCGCGGCGTCTGATCCAGCCGGTATGCTCCGAATTCGAACTGACTTTCGCCCAGCATCTGAAACTGACGCCGGAGGCACGATCGCTCTGTCCCTGATCGGGGCCGGAGCGTTCGTTACATCCGTTGGATACGCTCGATTTCGTCCAACCGCCAGCGGAGCTGGTCCATGTCCAAGTCCCACGGCCGGTCGCCGTAATTGGTGTCGTCGCTGAGTTGGCTGGCGAACCCGTCGGTCCAGTAGCGCAGCCGACACGTCAGCCCCAGCGCCGCGAAACAGGCGTTGGTGTAGTAGGCTGGCAACAACTCGTAGACGATCGTGCCGGGCTCGCAGAACACGATATTGGTCATGCCCGCGCCGTGCGGCCCGACGACCAGACTGGCCTCCCGGAAGGTGCGGATCTGATCGCGTATCGACAGGCTGCCGGGTTCCAGGATTTCGAAGCCGCGGCGGCGCAATTCGTCGATGACGGCACTTTCGTTGACCAGCGGCCTGCGGGTCGTGTCGGTTCGGGCGACGTAAAGACGCCGTCCGTCCAGGCGGAGCCTCGGCACCGCGCGCCGCAGTCGCCGGTACGTGCGCCCCGTGACCAGCGAGGGCTTAAAGGACGCACCGCCCCGCAGCAGTTCGGAATATTCAACCTTCCGGAAACGATAAAATTTCTCGGGATCGTCCAGGGTCACGCGCGGGACCCTGTCGTGGCCCAGCAGCCGCAGCGATTCTTCCTGCCAGGCGTTCAACACGGGCAGCGCGAGGACCACGTCGCGGTCTCGGTCGATACGCCCGAGCGCATGATCGATGGTGGGGAGGGCTTGGGTAACCCAGTGGAAATAATTGTGGTGGACCTGGTTGCAGCCGATCGCGACGGTGCTGTCTTCGGCGCGGTCGACGATATTTCCCTCGGTAACCCCGATGCGGCTGAGTTCGTCGGGCCGGCGAATGTAGTTGGTTCCGCCAAGGAATCCGTCCTGATTCCAAAGCCCGAGGAAACTGCCGGGGACGATGGCGTCTCGCAGTTGGTACCCGCGGATCGTCGTCGACAGCGGATTCCAGTTTCGGAAGGGATTGCGTGCCGGGTTGGCGAAATGGCGTTCGAAGTCCTGCATCGGCGATTCGTCGGCGGGGGCGGGGGTTGTCTCCACCTCGAAAATCCGTTCCGCCACGTCTTGAACGGTCTGCTGATCCATAACGCCAGTTTGTCCCGTGGCCTTCGCGCCGGCAAGCGGCGATCCGGACACAAAAAAAGGGAGGATGCGGGCGCATCCTCCCCCTTTCGTTGGCCGGCCTACACTTAGGCGGCGGCGTCTTCCACGTGTTCGGCGACCATCGCTTCGGTCGTCAGCATCAGCCCGCCGATCGAGGCAGCGTGTTGCAGCGCGGACCGCACGACCTTGGTCGGGTCGATGATCCCCGCCTTCACCAGCTCCTTGAACACGCCGGTCTGGGCGTCGTAGCCCCAGTTGTACTCGTCGTTGTCCAGCGTCTTGCCGGAGATCACGGCGCCGTCTTCGCCGGCATTGGTCGCGATCTGCCGCATCGGCGCCATCACCGCGCGACGCACGATGTCGATGCCGACCCGTTCGTCGTCGTTGGAGCCTTTGAGCTTCGTCAGAACCAGAGACGCGCGCGCCAGAGCGACGCCGCCACCCGGAACGATGCCTTCTTCGACAGCCGCGCGGGTTGCGTGCAGGGCGTCGTCGACGCGGTCCTTACGCTCCTTCACTTCCACTTCCGTGGAGCCGCCGACGCGGATGATCGCCACGCCGCCGGCCAGCTTGGCCAGACGTTCCTGCAGCTTCTCGCGGTCGTAGTCCGAGGTGGTTTCCTCGATCTGCGAACGGATCTGCGTGCAGCGGCCGACGATGTCGGTCTTCTTGCCGGCGCCTTCGACGATGGTGGTGTTTTCCTTGTCGATCAGGATGCGCTTGGTGCGACCCAGCATCTCCAACGTCACGTTTTCCAGCTTGATGCCCAGGTCTTCGCTGATCATCTGGCCGCCGGTCAGGATGGCGATGTCTTCCAGCATCGCCTTGCGGCGATCCCCGAAGCCCGGCGCCTTCACGGCCGCGACCTTCAACCCGCCGCGCAGCTTGTTCACCACCAGGGTGGCGAGAGCCTCGCCTTCGACGTCCTCGGCGATAATCACCAGCGGACGGCCAGACTGAGCGACGGCTTCCAGCAGCGGCAGCATCGGCTGCAGGCCGGACAGTTTCTTCTCGTAGATCAGGATGTAGGGCTGTTCCAGCTCGACGATCATCTTCTCGGCGTTGGTGATGAAGTACGGCGACATATAGCCGCGGTCGAACTGCATCCCTTCGACGATATCGAGTTCGGTGGCGATGCCCTTGGCTTCTTCGACCGTGATGACACCTTCGTTGCCGACCTTCTGCATCGCTTCGGCGATCATCTTGCCGATGTCCGCTTCGCCATTGGCCGAGATCGTGCCGACCTGGGCGGTTTCCGCCTGGGTGGTGATCTTCTTGGAGCGCTTCTTCAGCTCCTCGACCAATGCCACGACGGCCTTATCGACGCCGCGCTTCAGGTCCATCGGGTTCATCCCGGCGGACACGGCCTTGATGCCTTCGCGCACGATGGCTTGCGCCAGCACGACGGCGGTCGTGGTGCCGTCGCCGGCGATGTCGTTGGTCTTCGAGGCCACTTCGCGCACCATCTGGGCGCCCATATTCTCGAACTTGTCGGACAGATCGATTTCCTTGGCGACGGTGACGCCGTCCTTGGTGATGCGCGGTGCGCCGTAGCTCTTGTCCAGAATCACGTTGCGGCCCTTCGGCCCCAGCGTCGCCTTCACGGCTTCGGCCAAAACATCGACGCCGCGCAGCATGCGCTGGCGCGCGTCGGAGCCGAATTTCACGTCTTTCGCAGCCATTTGAACTATTCCTTTATGAAATGCGGGGAAGCGGGAAGGGTCAGCCCTTCTTCTTCGCCGGGGCGGCCGGTGCGTCGCCGACGATGCCCATGATGTCGGACTCTTTCATGATCAGCAGCTCTTCGCCGTCGATCTTCACTTCCGTGCCGGACCATTTGCCGAACAGGATGCGGTCGCCCGCCTTCACGTCCAGGGCGACGATCTGACCGGCTTCGTTGCGCGCGCCCGGGCCGGCGGCGACGACTTCGCCTTCCATCGGCTTTTCCTGAGCGGTGTCGGGGATGATAATGCCCCCTTTGGTCTTCTCTTCGGCGTTCAGACGACGGATCACGACCCGGTCGTGCAGGGGGCGGAACTTCACGGCATTTTCTCCTGAAATCATGGGGTCGGCGGTGGGCGGGCGATGCAAAGCACGCCGCGGCAAGATATAGTTCGCCGATCGGCGGTCATTAGCACTCCCACCCGGGGAGTGCCAGCGCTAAGATCGCATCCACGGCCGTGGCGACACCCGCATTCGGCAACGCAGGGAAGGACGCCATCATTGACCGACGCGCCTATGGGCGACGGGCGATTTTTCGCCCGCAGCGGCCCGCACGGGCTGATCGCTATCGCGGCGGCGGCCGGCGGCAGCATGCCCGCGACCGATCCGACGTTCTCCGGCGTGGCACCGTTACGCGCGGCGGGGCCGAACGATGTCAGCTTTTTGGATAATCGCCGCTATGTCACGGCGCTGGAGACAACCGCCGCCGGCGCGGTGATCGTTCCGGCCGACCTACGGGACCGTGTGCCGGCGGGCGCCATTGCCATTGTATCCGCCGACGTGTCCCAGGGCTGGGCGCGGGTCGCGGGGCTATTCCATCCGCGCCCGCCTATCTGTCCCGGCGTCCATCGCACCGCGATCGTCGAGGACGACGCCCATGTCGATCCGTCCGCCGAAATCGGCGCCTATACGACCATCGAGGCTGGCGCCGCGATCGGCCCCAATTGCCGCATCGGCCCCTATGTCTCCGTCGGTGCTGGCGTCACCATCGGCCGCGATGCCCGAATCGGCGCGCATGCCAGCATCAGCCACGCCCATCTGGGCGACCGTGTTACCTTGTTTCCCGGCGTTCGCATCGGCCAGGAGGGCTTCGGCTTCACCCTCACCGAAACCGGATTCCTCAGCATCCCCCAGCTCGGGCGCGTGACCATCGGCGACGACGTGGAAATCGGCGCGAACACAACCATCGACCGAGGCTCCACCGGGGACACCGTCATCGGTGCCGGCTGCCGCTTGGATAATCTGGTGCAGATCGGTCACAACGTCCGCCTCGGCCGGTGCTGCGTCATCGTCGCGCAGGCGGGCATCGCCGGTTCCACCGTGCTGGAGGATTTCGTCCAGGTCGGCGGTCAGGCCGCGCTGACAGGGCATCTGCGGATCGGAACCGGCGCGCGTATCGGCGGCCAGTCGGGCGTGATCGGGGATGTCGCGGCCGGCGCGGTGCTGATGGGCACCCCGGCACAGCCGCGCCAGTCCTTCTTCCGCCAGATTGCGACGCTGAAGCGGCTGACACGGGGGTGATCGGCCGGAAAATCTTGACAACGACCTATGCGGGTCCATATTCCGTGCGACTGGCCGGCAGGCCGATCAACGCAGGTCAATGGAGGCAAACGCACATGTCCGGCGGCGGTAACCTCGCTAATTTGATAGTGCTGTCCGATGACGTCACGCTCCATGTCTTCCAGGAAATCCTTAAGAACCGATCAGCGGTGTTTAAGGATCTTGTGGGGGCCGCCGCTCGTAAGGCCATCGGAAAGCCTACTCAAGATGACATACAGGTCGAGGCAGCGGTTTCACGCCTGAAAGATGCGTCCTTGATCATGGAACGTTCGGCTCCCATCAAGGATTTCAATTCCTACTATGTCACTTCGGCAGGCCTCAACGCCGAGCGGCAGTTGCAACTGACCAATATCGGTTCGGCTGCTGGCTAGGTTATGAATGGTGCGGGCGGCCAAGCGCATGCGGAGGCCGTGCTGACGGCGGCGGATGTCGGTTGGGCCGTCGCAATAGCTGTTCTTCTGTCCTTGATGGTCGCGTGTGTGGAGATTCCGCGAAAATCGAAGGTCAATTTCCGAGCCTGTCTGGTGTTGGCGTCCTTTGTTTATTGGACGATCCTGGCGTTTGGAAATACAGTCGCGACATTGCTCGCGACGACGCTGGTCATCAAATTGCCAGCCAGCCTGTCCCCCTACTATTTTCTGATGTCGGCCTTCCTCGGCGTGTTCGCGTTCGAGGCAATCTTGAAAAACACAAACGTCACACTCTTCAATAAAGGTGTTCTCACGATCCAGACCTGGATCGACCATGCGTCGGATTCCGCGGCCGCGGCCGCGATTGTCCGGCGCGAAGAGCTCATGCACGCCGCTCAGGAACAACTTGTGGCCAGGCTCATGAAGAAGTCCCATCGGGAGATCAACACGCTGGTCCTCAATAAGATGGGACCGGGAACCGTCGAGACGCTCGATACCGCCGCCGCGGCGAGCGCCGCGGACCCCAAGCTCTACAAAGTTTATCAGGTCATCATGAAGATGCCCGCAAGCGAGCGAACGGCGCTGCTGCGCGACCCGTCTGTTTAACCTGAAATCGGTTGCTCGCCGCGGCCCTGTCCCATATCGCGCTTTCAGACTACACCGGCCGCGGAGACAGGACCCCAACCCGCATGCTGCCAGCCGCCCCGACCAGCACAATCGCCGCCGTCTGCGCCCGAGGCGCCGGTACGGCCGTCCTGATCGTCTCTGTATTTCTCTTCATGCTGGCAACACCGCCTTTCGCCTACGGTATCTGGTTTCAAACCGAACCCGTGACGGTCGGCCTGATGGTCCTGGGCGCGGTCGCCGGCTTGGCCCTGTTGGCGCTCGATCTGACAGGGCACACGCTCTCGCTTCTGTGGGGACGCTGGCATGTGCGGATCATGCTGCTGTTCCTCGCCTGGAACGCGTTGATGTCCGCGACCCAGGCCTTCCCCGGACGCACCTGGTTCGGCACCCCGGAAACCGGGGAGGGGATTCTCAGCTTCCTCGCTTTGGCGTTGCTCATGTTGCTGGCGATGGCGCTGTGGCCCTACCGCGTCTGCCGGATCGCAATCGCGGGTGCGGCGACGGTCGCCTGCCTGATCGTCGCGGGCCTGGATGTGCTGCTGCCCCCGATGTCCGCATGGCGACCCGAGAAATATACCGGCTACGCGGGACTTCTGGGACCGCCCGCCATGATGATCGTCGCGGGTGGCTGCGGGCGTCCGACCTGGAAGACATTGGCGGCGGCCGGCGTGGTCGGTATGGCGCCGGTCGTGTTCTCGGCCAACAAGACCGCGACGGCATTGGTCTGCATCGTAGGACCATTGGCCTATATCCTGTTGCGATGGCTGGTCGCCCGCCAACCGCTCGACCGGTCGCGGCGTCTGCTGGGATGGCTGCCTCTGGTGGCCTTGGCGGCCACCGGTCTGGGGATCGCGGCGGTGACGGCCTACGGCGACTACGATCCGCTCTATTCCGTTCGGTCGCGCGGGCTGCTCATGTGGGCGGCGCTGCCTAATTTCCTCGACCATCCGCTTGCCCTGATGACCGGCTTCGGCTGGGGCCACTACAATGACCTGTTGTACCACCACACATTCCTGCCGGTCGTCCGCGGCTTCGTCGATGGCGTCTGGAACCCGAGCTGGGAAGGCATCGGAGCCGGCGCCTTCCACTCCCATAACGACATTCTGGAGGCCGTGCTCGGCGCCGGCGTGATCGGCGGTCTTCTTTATATATCGTTTTTCGCGTCGGTGATCGCCGGCGCCCGACGGAACATGCTGACGATCGGTGCGGTGGGATGGTTCCTGATCGTGGCGTCGCTGTGCTTCTGGTATCCGTTCATGTTCTGCTACCCGTTTCTGGCCATTGCCATCGCGGCGACCACCGCGCCAGTCGGGACGATACGGGCGCCGACCCCGATGCCGGGAAATGGATGGAGCCGATCGATCGGCCTCGGTCTTGTGTGTCTGTTGGGCGCCGGGGCTACGATGACGTACGACGATACGCGCATGGGTGGCGACCGGCTCGCGGCGCTTAATCGTCAGGACCCCGCCGACATTCCGCTGCTCGGTTCCTTTCCGCCGGACCACGCCCGCGGCGGCGTGCATCTGTGGTGGCTGGCCCTGAACGAAACGGCGCTCGTGGAAGGGCAAGCAACAGGGGGTGTTCCACCCACGCAAGCCCAGGCACTGTGGTACGAACGCCTGTTGCGGGAAGTCGATTCCTGGACGGAGCAAGGGCGGGCGGGCATACGGCTTGGGGCGTTGCCGCTGGTGATTCGGAACGACCTCGCCGCCAACCATGAGCACAACGCCCTGGCCCGCTTACGGGAATTGGAACTGCCGCGGTGGGAAGCTGCGACGATGCGCGTTGTCCGCCAGTCCCCTGACCGAATCGACGTCGCGGTGCCGTTTCTGGCGTTCCTGGTGGCGACGAAGCAGTACGCCCGTATCTCTGGGGTCTGCGACCGGATCTTTATGCTGCACCCGCGGGATCGGGTCTGTCTTTGGTACTCCGGGCTGGCGATGCTGACGGATCAGGCGACGATCCAGGCCGGACTCCAGACCATGCGGGCCGGTCTGGCGGTGGGGGCGGCGGCGGTCGTGCCCATCACACCCGCCATGCGCGCTATCGTGGAGGGCGGCACAACCGCGCCGGCGCGATGAAGTTTTTGCTGCCGTGGCTGCTGCTTCTGGTCGGATGCGCGAATGGACGGGATGCTCGGCCGAACGCCGAGCGGATCGCGGCGGCAGGCGGGTTGTCGCGGATCGAATTGGCCGCGCCACCGTTTCGGCTGGTCGCCTACACGCGGTTCGCGCCGTCGTCCGTGCTGCGGGTCTATATAGAGGGGGATGGTCATGCCTGGGCGAGCCCGGACCAACCATCCGACGATCCAACCCCTTGGTCGCCGGTCGCTCTGTCGCTGGCGGTGCGCGATCCGGCGGCATCGGTCGCTTATCTCGGACGACCCTGCCAATACGTGCTTCCCGGTTCGGACGGTGCCTGCGAATCTTTTTTTTGGACCGATGGGCGCTATCACGAAACGGTGATCGCCAGCATGAACGCGGCTGTGGAACGATTAAGGCTCATGAGCGGCGCCAAGATGCTGGAATTTGTTGGATTTTCCGGAGGCGGGGCGGTCGCGGCGCTGATCGCCGCGCGTCGGCACGATGTCGCTAACCTGCGTACGGTGGGCGCGAATCTGGACACAGCGGAATGGACGGCTCGGCAGCGGCTGCGTCCGTTGCGCAATTCGCTCAATCCGGCGGATTTCGCGGACCGGCTGGCACTTTTGCCGCAGATCCACTTCAGCGGGCGGGAGGATTCGGTCGTGGATACGGCGGTCGCGCGGGCGTATCGGGCGCGGTTCACCCATCCCGCGTGCATCGATATCGCGGTCGTGAGCGGTGCCGGACACGGCACCGGGTGGGCCGAGCCGTGGCCGGATTTGCTGCGCCGCGCCATGCCGTGCTGATGTCGAACGTATCGCCGTGTGTCGTGAAATGTACATCGGCATCTTTCGGTGATACGTCTTCAAGCGATGATACGAGTTCGGGTAGACATTGGCCCCAAACACGTGGATAACGCGCTCAGCGATACCGCCAGGGGGACGATTCTATGGCTCACATGCCTATATCTTCGCGCCGTGCCGCGTTGCTGGCGTCGGCGGCGGGCATGGTCCTTGCCGGGACCTCTTGGGATGCGATCGCGCAGAACGTCACGTACATGAATAATACCGCGATCCCGGCGCAGATGGCGACGGTGTTTCCGCTGCTGAACGGCGATACGCTCGTCAACAATGGGCCGGGTAGCATTTCGATCTCGGGGGCCGCGACCGGTTATCAGCCGGCGGTCTCGACGACAGCGCTCGGCGTCGGCCTGATCCAGAACGCTGGCACGATCGCCTCGGCGCAGGATCCGGGCGGCATCGGCATCGGCGTTAACACGCTGAGCTCGATCGGCACGATCAACAACCAATCGACCGGGACGATCTCCGCCTCGGGTGTCTCAAGCATCGGCATTCAGGCTGCCGGCGGTGTGACCACACTGCTGAACAGCGGCTTTGTGACGGCGTCTGGAGCGAGCGGTGTTGCCGTCCAGGTTGTGTCCAGCGGTTCGATCGGTACGATGACGAACGCCGCGACCGGCACGATCCTCGCCACGGGCCCCGGCGGGGTCGGCGTGGCCGTCGGCGTCGGCACGATAACGGCCTTGACCAACAGCGGCACGATCAAGTCGACCGGCAACTCGGGCGCGGCGGTTAACGTCATATCCGGCGGCAGCATCGGCACGCTCACCAATAATGCCGGCGCGGTTATCACAGCCACCGGCAGTCAGGGCGTGGCGCTTTCCGTGTCGGGCACGGTCAATGCTCTCAACAATAACGGCACGATGTCGGTCACCGGCGACAACAGCACGGTAATCGCCATCGGCCCGACGGGTTTGATCGGCACGATCGCCAACGGCACCACGGGCACGATCATCGCCACCGGCACCAGCAGCACGGCCATTGGCGTCAATGGCGGCGTGAACGTGCTGAGCAACGCAGGGCAAATCGTATCGAGCGGACCCAGCGGCACCGGCGTGAACGTGGGCAGCGGCGGCGTGATTCAGCAGCTGACGAACGCGTCCACCGGCACCATCGCCGCCAATGGCCCCAACGGTACCGCGGTCAATGTCGCTGGCAATGGCTCGATCAACACGCTGTTGAACAGCGGCAATGTCAACGCGAACGGGTCGAACGGCACGGGCGTGAATGTCGCGGCAAACGGCAATATCGGCACGCTGACCAACGCCAGCAGCGGCTCTATCACCGCCAACGGCACCAGCGGTACGGGCATTTCGGTCTCGGGTATTCTCACCACGGCTACCAACAGCGGTGCGATCCAGGCGACCGGAACCGGTGGGACCGGCGCGTTGATTGCTGGCGGCGGCACGGTCGTCAGCTTCACGAACAATACAGGCGGTACGATCATCGCCGACGCATCGGGCCTGAACGTTCAAGGCAACCTCGGAACATTGGCCAACAGCGGACTCGTTCAGGGCGGCAGCGTCGGTGTTACCGTCCAATCGACCGGCAGTCTGACGACCTTGACCAACAACAGCGGTGCCACCATCGCGGCGACGAACACCGCGGCGTTCGGTTTCGTCAATGCTGGCAGCACCGGCGTACTGACCAACAACGGTCTGATCACCGGGCCAGGCGGGGCGGTCAGCATCGCCGCGACCGGGACGACCGCCAGTCTGCTCAACGCGGGCACGCTGCTGTCCACGACCGGCAACGGCATCAAGATCTCCGGTGGCGGCACCATCCCGGGTGGCATTACCAACACCGCCTCCGGTCTGATCCAGGGTGGGCCGTCCAGCGGGACCGGCACGGCGATCGACGCGTCGGGCGCCACCAGCCCCACGACGATCAACACCGCCGGCACGATTATCGGGGCGGTGAAGCAGGGCAGCGGGGCCGACGTGTTGAACGTCACCGGCGGGTCCATCACCGGCAATATCGTCGGTCAGACCGGCTCCGGCGGCCAGGTCAACTTCAACCTGGGCTCGGGCGGATCGTTCACGACCAATGGATCGATCACCAACGTCCCGACGGTCAACGTGAACTCCGGCATGCTGACGGTCGGGTCGCTCAGCGGCAACACGATCTCCGGCGCGTCGCGGTTTAACATTGCGTCCGGTGCTACGGCCACGCTGAACGGCAATGTCGCTTCGGCTCTGACGAGCAACGCCGGTCTGGTGAATGTCGGCACCAACTCGATCTCGATCACCGGCAATTACACCCAGACGGCCACGGGCCAATTGGGTGTTTCGGTCAGCGGTTCGACCTTCGGTTCGTTGAACGTCAGCGGAACGGCGAACATCGGCAGTACCGGCACCGGCGTCGCGCTGCACTTCCTCACCGATAGTCCCCTGACCTCGTTGACGGTGTTGACATCCGGCGGCATCACGGTGTCTCCGACGGCAACCCCAACCCCTGCCAATTCGGGATTTCCGACGGTGTTGACATCCGGCGGCATCACGGTGTCTCCGACCCCGACGGCGACCAGCGATAGCACGGATCCCTGGCTACAGAACCCGATCGCGAGCGCTGTCGGCAACAATTTGGTGATCACCTTCGCGGCGCCGTCGCCCGCGCAGATCAACAACATTTACGACGTGATCGTGGCCCCGGTCCCGGGACCGCTGACCGGAACGGATAAGCAGAACGAAATCCAGGCCATCAACGGGGTCCGGCAGTTGCTGGACAACCTTGCCGGGAATCGCACCGTCGGCCAGGGGCTGCTCGGCACCCTCCAATCCATGAACCCGCAACAGTTGGCGCAGTTCTTCCGCCAGATTCAGCCGAGCATGCTGGCGTCGGCGCAGTCGCTGATCGCGACAGCGTTGAGCAACAATGGTGGCATGACCACCTCGCTCAGCGGCCGTCTGCTGGCGCTACGGGAGGCGGGCGGTATGTCGGCGGGCGACGAACCCGGCCGCGGCTTCACCGTGTGGGCCAAGCCGTTCATCGAGGGCTTCTCGCAGGGCGTGAAAGAAGGCGTCAGCGGCTTTACCGCGACAAGCTACGGGGCGTCGATCGGCGCCGACACGCTGATCCGGCCGGATATGCGCATCGGTGCGGCGGTGATGCTGTCGGAATCCGACATTAGCTTCTCCGGTCCATTGTCGGGTAACCGCAACACGGCGCTCAGCGTGCAGGCCGGTCTCTACGGCACCTGGTTCATGAACGACTTCTTCATCGACGGTGTCATCGCGGCGGGCTTCAACCGCTACAACACGAAGGAAAACATCTCGGCCTTCGGCACAACGCGTAACGCCAATTTTGGCGGCACGCAGTACAGCGGCAAGATCGCCGCCGGCTACGACTGGCACGCCAACGGTGTCATCCTGACGCCCAGCATCGCGTTGCAGGAACTGCACCTGGATATCGATCGTCACTCCACCAACGGCGGCGGTCTTTTCGACATGAATGTCGCGGCGCAGTCGGTCGATATCACCCAGCTGAAACTGGGCAGCCGGTTCGCATACCCGGTCGAACGCCCCGAGGGATGGACGATCACGCCTGAAATGCACGGCTACTACGTGCGGAACCTGAACGTCAGCCGGATCGTCACCAGCGCTTCGTTCCTGGCCGGCGGGTCGTTCATCAACACCAGCCCGGCGCGCGACCCCGATATCGCCGATCTGGGTCTGGGGCTGACGATCGCTCAGAAGGGACCGTTCGCCCTGAGCGCGGTCTACGACTACTCCTTCGGTCAGACGACCAAGGACAGCACGTTCTACCTGCGCGTGAAGTCCGACTTCTAATTGGGGTTCGAATCGCAAAAAGGGCGTTGGCCGGAAGCGGTCAGCGCCCTTTTTTGCGATTCGGTGTCATCCCTGCGCCCAGGCGATGGACGCGCGGACCAGCCCGTCGATCGTGTCGACGACCGGCGCATGCAGGGTCTCCGCCGGTCCGGCTTGAATGCCAAGCGGAATTTCGGTGCAGCCAAGCACCACGGCCGTCGCGCCGCGGGCCGCGAGGCTGTTGGCGACCTCTGCCAGAGGCTCAAAGGACTGAGCGATCCGGTTCGCTTTGACCATCGCGATGGCCGGCATCACCAGCCGATCCATCTGGTCGTCGTCGGGCAGGATGCAATCCCAGCCTTGGCTGGACAACCGGTCCTGATACAGGCGCATCGCCAAGGTGGTGGCGGTGCCCATCAGGCCGATTTTGCCGGGGCCGATCTTCAACCGGCGCAGGTCGGCGGCGGCGGCATCGACGATGTGCAGCACCGGCATCGCCGCTGCTTCGGCCATTTCGTCGTACCAAAGATGGGCGGTATTGCAGGGGATGGCGATGGCGCCGCATCCCGCTTGTTTCAGCCCGGCGATGCCGCGCAGCAGCCAGGGCAAAGGGTCGTCCGGGCCGGAGATTTTACCGTTCGTGCGCGCCGGGATGCGCGGGTCCGACCACAGGACCGCAGGGATGTGGTCCTGATCGCGGTCTGCCGGCGTCAGCAGGGTCAGTCGTAACATGAACTGTGCACTCGCCAACGGACCCATACCGCCGAGAACGCCCAGAACCTTGTCGAACATGATGTTACCCCCGCTTGGCAGCCTGAATCGCGCTGTCCAGAGCGCTCAGGAAGCGGGATCGGTCCTGCTTCGTCAATGGGGCGGGGCCGCCGGTGTGCATTCCGATCTCCCGCATATGCTGGGATACCGCGCGTCCGGCCAGCGCGTTGCCGATATTGTCGGGGGTCCAGACCTTGCCGTTCGGCGCCAAAGCGCGGGCGCCCTTCGCCAGACAGCGGGACGCTAGCGGGATATCCGATGTCACGCAGACGTCGCTGGGGGTCACGCGTTCGGCGATCCAGTCGTCGGCGACATCCGCGCCGGCCTCGACGGTAATCAGAACGACCAACGGCCGACCCGTGGGACGGATCGGCCGGGAACCGTTGGAGACGACATATACCTGCAAACCGAGGCGGTCGGAGACCTTGTAGACCTCCTCCCGCACCGGGCAGGCATCGCCATCGACGTAGATGGCAGTCGGCATTTAGGCGGCGGAACGCATACCGCCCCGGTAGGGCGGACGGCGCGCGGCCTGACCGGCGGGCTTGCCGCCAGCGGGCTTTTGACCCTGACCCTGGCGCGGGCCGCGGTTGTTGCGCGGATCGATCGGCGCGGTCTGGGTTTGCGGCGGCCCGCTGCCCTCAGCCACCGGGATGGGGCCGCCGATCAGGCGTTCGATGGCGCGCAGCGTGCCGCGTTCGGAACCGTCGCAGAAGGTGATCGCATGGCCCGCGGCACCGGCGCGCGCGGTGCGGCCGATGCGGTGGACGTAGCTTTCCGGCTCCACCGGCACGTCGAAGTTGATCACGTGGGAGATGCCCGTCACGTCGATGCCGCGCGCCGCGATGTCGGTTGCGACCAGGACGCGGGCGCGCCCCGAGCGGAACTGATCGAGCGCCTTTTCGCGTTGCGGCTGGCTTTTGTTGCCATGTAGCGCGTTGACCCGGATCCCCGCGGTTTCCAGCGTTTCGGAAACCTTGTTGGCGCCGCGCTTGGTGCGGGTGAACACGATGACGCGGCTGAATTCCGGGTCTTCCAGCAGCTTGCCCAGCAGCGGCAGCTTGCCGGAGACGGGTAGATGATAGACGGACTGGTCGATCTTCGGCGCGGTGGCTTCCACGCGTTCGATCTCGACGCGGGCGGGGTTACGCAGCAGGCCGTTGGCCAGCGACGCGACTTCACCCGGCATGGTGGCGGAGAACAACGCCGACTGGCGCTGCACGGGCAGCACCGCGACGATGCGGCGGATGTCCTTGATGAAGCCGAGGTCGAGCATCCGGTCGGCTTCGTCCAGCACGAACTGCTTGACGTTGCTGAGGTTCAGCTCGCGGGTCTGCATCAGATCGCACACGCGGCCGGGGGTGCCAATGACGATATCGGCGCCGCGGCGCATGGCTTCCACCTGCTTGAAGCGGCTGGCGCCGCCGATGATCACGACGGTGCGCAGCTTGCTGTTGGCGCCGAAGGTGCGAATGGACTCATCGATCTGCAGCGCGAGTTCGCGGGTTGGCGCCAGGATCAGCGCGCGTGTGCCGAACTGGGTGGCGCGGACGTTGTCGGCCGCCAGATGCTGCATCAGCGGCAACGAGAAGGCGAGGGTCTTGCCGGTGCCGGTCTGGGCGATGCCCAGCAGGTCGCGGCCGGTGAGCAGCACCGGGATGGCCTGCGCCTGAATCGGGGTCGGGACGGTGAAATCGCGGGCGGCGAGCGCGCGCAAAAAGCCCTCGGCAAGGCCGAGGGTCGCAAACGTGGTTTGGGTCACGAGGTATGGTAGCTCCAGCGCCGCCTGCCCTGGGGCCAAGAGCGGTCGCCTGAATGTTCGCCGCCCCGCGCGATAATGGGGACGAACGCGTTTCGACTGAAATTTTTCCGGGAGGGCGGAGCCACAAAACCGCGCCCATCACGCATTCACGGAAAGACGAGCGGTGTATCGGCGCCCGCCCTCGAAAAGGCAAGAAAATTCCGCATTGCAACAAATGGGTGTCAGCCGCGCGGCGGCGGTACCTCCAACCCCACACCGCGCAAATGGCTGAACAGCGTCGCCAGCCGCGCCCGGTCCGCTTCCGGCAGCGGCGGCTTCAAAATGGATTCGATGTTCGTCCGCAGGTGCTCGGGGCTTCCGGTGCCGAACAACACCACGTTCACCCCCGGTTCGTGCCGCACATAGCGATAGGCGGCATCGGTCACGCTGCTGGCGCCGGCATCGTGGATCAGGAAATCCAGCGGATTGTCGCGCGCCGCCAGTGCCGCCGGCACCAGGCCGGCGGCAGCGAGGTCCTTCATCGTGTCGGATAGCTGCTGGGGGCGCGCGAAGATGCTGCGCACCGCGAACATCATCAGCGTGCCGACCCGATGCGCCTGGGTGTGCGGAAACACGGCGGAGCGCGCCACCTGATCCATCAGGTTAAACGCGAACATCGCCGTGTCCCACAGTCCGTCCTGCGCGGCCTGGTTGACGGTCTGCTGTTCGTGATCGTTCGGGGAGGTTTCGGTGATGCCGAGGAAGCGGAACTTACCCTTTTCCCGCTCCCGTAACAGCGCCGGGGCGATTTCGTCGCGCACGAACGGGTAAGCGGTGGGCGGCACAGCATGGAGCTGGAACACATCCACGTAATCCAAGCCAAGGCGGTCCAGCGATTCGTCCAGACTCTGCACGATTTTCCGCACGCTGAAACTTTTGTCGCTGGCGGGCTTCGACGCTTTCGTGCAGACGACCACGCCGTCGCGGTTCCGACCGCGCAAGGCTTTGCCAACGACTTCTTCAGTGCCGTAAACCGAGGCTGTATCGATTATGTTGACACCACTGTCCAACGCGGCGTGAATAATCCCAATAGCATGATCGTCGCCGAGGCCGGCGGTCAAACCCAGCCGGCTAAACCCGCCGCAACCAAGTCCGGCCACGCTGACGCGCAAGCCGGTTCGCCCAAGCGTCGTATACTCCATTCGTCGTCTCCGAGGTCTATCTTGCCCCAACCAGACATCACGCCATCGCTCGGTCTGCAAGGCCACCGTGGTGCGCGCGGCCTGTTCCCCGAAAATACCCTGGATGGGTTTCGGGCGACCATGGCGCTGGGGGTCGATGCCATCGAACTCGATGTCTGCATGACCGCCGATGGCGTGGTGGTCGTCTCGCACGATCTGGCGCTGAATGCGGATCTCACCCGCGATGCCAGCGGAGCCTGGCTCAAGGAAACGGGCAAGCTGCTGCGCGACCTGACACGCGCGGAACTGTTGTCTTTCGACGTCGGGCGCATCCGGCCCGGCAGCCAATACGCGGCCATGTTTCCAGACCAACGGCCCAGCGATGGCGCCCGCGTACCGACATTGGCGGAGGTCCTGCGGATCGCACCTACGCAGCGCTTCACCGTCGAATTGAAATCGGACCCCAGCGCCCCGGAACGTGGGGTGCCGGTCACGGAACTCGCCGACGCGACCTTGGCGGCGATCGACGACGCCGGTGCCGGTCCGCGCGTGGTCGTGGAATCCTTCGACTGGCGGGGGCCGCGGCATGTGCGTCGTGTCCGTCCGGATATCGCATTGGCATGGCTCACCCGCCCGGCGACCGAACGGGATGCGGCGGTGTGGTGGGACGGGCCGACACCCGCCGATTTCGGAGGATCCGTCCCACGCGCGGTCGCGGCCGAGGGTGGGCCGATCTGGGCACCCGAATATACCGGCCTGACGCCGGACCTGATCGCGGAGGCGCATGAACTCGGCTTGCGCGTTCTGGCCTGGACAGTGAACGATCCCGCCGCGATGCGCGCATTGTGCGACTGGGGGGTCGATGGCTTGATCACCGACCGCCCCGATCTGCGCCCCGCGGCGGTTGGGTTCAGCAACGCAGAAAATTCGCCGAAATCGACGCCCGTTTGACCAACGCCCGCAACGCTGGGTTACGGTCGCTGTTTTCGGCCATCAGGGTTTCGATCGGCAGGAAGAACTCATGCGCGTGCGGCAATTGCGTGCGTACGAAACCGTCGTAGTCCCGTTGCGTGAGGCCGTAGAGTACTCGTATTTCGCGTACCGGTAAGGTCACGGACTGATGCGGCTGGTAGCGAAAGATTCCAGCGGCGCGCCAACGCGGGGTGGGATCGCCTTCCATGACGGGGGCCTGCAACCAGGCCACCGGACAAACCGCCAGCAAAGAGTGGGTGCTCGGGGCGAAGCGCGATCGCTTGTCCAGGAGATTTTGGTTCGAACAGCAGGCTTCGATCGCGAAGATATCCACATAAGGATCCTCCGGCTCACCGCCGAAGTTAAGCCACAACCCATCCGGCAACGTCCGCATATGATTGCTGCCGGGCAGTTTGAGGAAAGGGTGGATCTTCGTATCGACTGGCGGCCGTCCGCGAAGCCAGGAATTGCGGCCGCGCTGCTGTGTCAATCCAGGTGGCCGCTGCGGCCACCGCTTTAACCGGGCTTTCACCAGGGCGTCGAGAGAGGCTTGGTCAGACAACACACGTCATCCGGTTGTTAAAACTCTGTAGTGCAACCTACGGGTGTATTTATACGGAGGGTTTGCCGGATAACCAAGCAAAAATTAACAAGTGGTTAAACTTGTGTCGCGAACCGACAGACAGACGCAGCGAAAACGAATTTTCGGTCGGGTAGAACACCCGCTCCCGCAGCACAATTACATGTCATTTGAGAATATTGCCGGGCATTACTGAACCAACATATCAACAGCCTGTGGATATCTTTATCCACAGGCTGTTGATAAGGCGGCGGACGCGGGGCACAAAAAAAGCCAGGGACCGCGGTCCCTGGCTCTTTCGATGGCGCGATTGGGGGCGGAGGGATCAGGCCCGATCGGCCAGCTTCACGTAAGGGCGCTCGGCCGGTCCGGTGTAGATCTGCCGCGGGCGGCCGATCCGCTGTTCCGGATCCTCGATCAGTTCCTGCCACTGGCTTATCCAGCCAACGGTGCGGGACAGCGCGAACAGCGCTGTGAACATGCTGGTCGGGAAGCCCATCGCCTTAAGGATGATGCCCGAATAGAAATCGACGTTCGGGTAGAGCTTCCGGTCGATGAAGTACGGATCGGTCAGCGCGATCTTCTCCAGCGCCATCGCCAGGTCGAGCAGCGGATCGCCTTCGATCCCGAGTTCTTTCAGAACGTCGTGGCAGGCCTGCTGGATGATCTTCGCGCGCGGATCGTAGTTCTTATAGACGCGATGGCCGAAGCCCATCAGCTTGGCGTGGTTGTTCTTGTCCTTCACCTCGGACAGAAACTCGGGGATGTTGTCGACGTGACCGATCTCGGTCAGCATTTTCAGCACCGCTTCGTTGGCGCCGCCATGCGCCGGGCCCCACAGGCTGGCGATGCCGGCCGCGATGCAGGCGAAGGGATTGGCGCCGGTGGAACCGGCCAGACGCACCGTGCTGGTGGACGCGTTCTGTTCGTGATCCGCATGCAGGATCATGATCAGGTCCATGGCGCGGGACAGCACCGGGTTGACCTTGTATTCCTCGGTCGGCACCGCGTGGAACATGTACAGGAAGTTTTCCGCGTAGGTCAGGTCGTTGCGCGGGTACATGAAGGGCTGGCCGACGGTATATTTGTACGCCCAGGCAGCGATGGTCGGCAGCTTGGCGACCAGCCGGAAGGCGCTGATGCGGCGGCTTTCCGGATCGTTGATGTCCAGGCTGTCGTGGTAGAAGGCGGACAGAGCGCCCACGACGCCGCACATCACCGCCATCGGGTGGGCGTCGCGCCGGAAGCCGTTGTAGAAGCTGCGGATTTGCTCGTGCAGCATCGTGTGATGCATGATGCCCTTGTTGAATTCCGCCGCTTGCGCGGCATTCGGCAATTCGCCGTTTAGCAGCAAATAGCAGACCTCAAGGAAGTTGGAGTGATCGGCCAGCTGCTCGATCGGGTAGCCGCGGTACTGCAGTATGCCGACATCGCCGTCGATATAGGTGATCTTGCTCTCGCACGACGCGGTAGCACCGTAGCCGGGATCGTAGGTGAAGACCCCCAACTCATTGTACAGCTTGCGGATGTCGAAGACGTCGGCACCGGCGGTTCCGACCATCAGAGGGATCGTCAGCTTTCGGTTGGTTCCGTCCAGGGTGATGGTGACGGTCTTCGGGGTGGTGCCACTCATGCGCGTATCCTCATTCTGCCTGGGCGGTCCGAGGCCGCCGCGTCCGATGTTCCACCCTAATTCTAGGGCGGCCGGTGGAAAGAGGCAACCTTCGCGGTCGCAGCATTCCGGGGTATGAAGAGGGATGGAATCAGAACCCCAACAACCCCGGACGCTCGGCATTTTGGCGGGCGGTGGGCCATTGCCGTTCCAGGTGGCGGCGGCGGCGCGTGCCGCCGGGCGCGCTGTGTTCGTGATCGGGTTGGAGGGTTTCGTGGACCGAACCCTTTTGCCGGCCTGGCCGCATGAGATTATCCGCATGGGCGCGACGGGCCGTATCCTGTCCGCGCTACGGGCGCATGGCTGCCAGGATATTGTCATGATCGGACCGGTCCGACGGCCGGGCTTGCGCGATCTGCGGCCGGACGGGGAGGGGACGAAAATCCTCGCCCGTCTCGGCCGAGCGTTCTTTGCCGGCGACGACGGGATTCTGGCGGCGGTTATCAAGATTTTCGGGGAGGAAGGCTTTCGGGTGATCGGGGCGCATGAGGTGCTGCACGAAGCGCTTGCCCCCGCCGGATTGCTGACCCGGCTCGCACCGGATGCCGGTGCCATGGCCGATATCGAACGGGGAATCGCGGTCGCCCGCGCGCTCGGCGCGGTGGACGTGGGTCAGGGCTGCGTGGTGCAGCAGGGGTTCGTGCTCGCGGTCGAGGCCGTGGAGGGCACGGATGCCATGCTTGCCCGGTGCGGCCTGCTGGCGCGCAGCGGGTCGGGCGGGGTGTTGGTCAAGCTGGTAAAACCCGGCCAGGACCGACGGGCGGATTTGCCGACATTGGGCGCGGCAACGGTCGCGGCGGCGGCAGCGGCCGGCTTGCGCGGCATTGCGTTCGAGGCCGGGGGCGCCATTCTGGTGGACCGGGCGGCCACCGTGTCGGCGGCAGACAAGGCGGGGTTGTTTCTGCTAGGCCTCCGCCCCGAACAAATCACACAAGGGAGCCCATCGTTATGAGCCGTTTTCTTCACACCATGCTGCGCGTCGGCGATCTGCAGCGCAGCATCGATTTCTACACCAAGGGTTTCGGCATGCATGAGATGCGCCGCCGCGACGTGCCCGAGGGCAAATACACCCTGGCGTTCCTCGGCTACGGCAGCGAGGACGACAACACCGCCATTGAGCTGACCTATAACTATGGCGTCGAGAAATACGACCTCGGCACCGCCTTCGGGCATCTGGCGATCGGCGTGCCGGATGTGGCGAAGTCGTGCGAGATCGTTGCCGCGAATGGCGGCGTGGTGACCCGAGCGCCAGGACCGGTGAAATTCGGCACCACGATCATCGCGTTCGTCCGCGATCCCGACGGCTATCTGATCGAGCTGATCGAGCGTCCGTAAGACCGCGGCACGTAAGGCGGCCATGAACCGGCCGTCCGACCGGACAGCGCTGGCGGCGATTCTGCTGCTGGCGCTGGCCGTTCGCCTTTGGTCGGTGGCGACGCACACCTACCTTGCTTATCCCGATGAGACCTTCCAGTATCTGGAACCCGCCCACCGGCTGGCGTTCGGCAGCGGCGTGATCACCTGGGAATTCGTTGAGGGCATCCGGTCCTGGCTGTTGCCGGGGGCGATCGCCGGCGCGATGCGGGTCGCGGCTTTGTTCGCCGACAGTCCGGATACCTATATCCTACCACTCAGATTGCTGTGCGTGCTGGCGTCACTGGTCGTGCCCTTTGTCGGCTTCCGCATGGTGGAGCGGCAGATGGGATCGTGGGCCGGAATAGCCGCGGGGTTGCTGTGCGCGCTGTCGCCCCAGGCGATCTATTTCGCACCTGTCATCATGACCGAACCGCTGGCGACAGATGCGGCGTTTCTCGCGATCTGGCTGGGCGAGCGGGCAAGCGGCACGCGACGGCTTCTGATCGCGGGCGCTTTGTTCGGATTGGCGACGGCCCTGCGTTACCAATATCTCCCCGTGCTCGGGCTGGTCGCGCTGTGGCAACACGCGCGGGACCGACGCCGGCGGGTTCTCGTCCTGGCGGGGGGGAGCGCTGTTGTTTTGCTGGTATTCGGGGTGCTGGATACAGTGACCTGGGGCGCACCGTTCCGGTCCGTGTGGTCGAATTTTCTGCGCAACGGGCCGGATGGCATCAGCACCGCGATGGGGACCGGCCCGTGGGAGTACTATTTCAAGTACTGCCTCGCGGCTTGGGGCGGGTTGCCGGTGTTGCTGCTGGTCCTGGGCTGCGCGCTTGCACCGATTTGGGGCATAGTGATCGTCGGGACGCTCGTTCTCCACACATTGGTTCCGCACAAGGAATTGCGGTTCATCTTTCTCGCCAATGCGGCCATTCCGATCGCGGTGGCCATCGGTTTAACGCATGCTTTGCGATGGCTGCGGGTGGCGCGGGGGCGTTGGCTGCCGGTCGCCGCGGCATCGGCGCTGGCGCTACTGATCGCGTATCAGACGGCGTCCAACGCAACCGATCCTGATCAATGGCACAGGGATCGCTCCATGCTCCAGGCCATCGCCACGGCTCGGGCGATCCCGGATGCCTGCGGAATCGCCATGCGCACGGTCTGGGTTTATCGAACCGGGGGTTACAGTTACTGGCACCGCGACGCGCCGATCTATTTCGAAAGCTGGGAGCGGGCGCAGAACGTGCCGTTCACCGATTTCCATCTCCCGCTGGTCGACATGCTGCGTGGCGAAACGGTTCCGCAATATCCTGACAAGGAACTGGCGGCGCACGCCAGCAAGTTCAATGTTATCGTCGGTCGCCGCGCCGACGGCCTCGCGGGATTTGCCGAGCGCCATTGCGTTGGGGTGGGTACGCCCGACGATACCGAGTGGTGCGTGTTTTTCCGGCCGGGCGGTTGCGAGTGATTGCTCTATCTAACAGGACCGGACGAAACCGCGACACACCGCTGGCAGCGATCCTGCTGCTGGCACTGGCCGTGCGTCTTTGGTCGTTGGCGACTCACACGTATCTTGCCAACACCGATGAGACATTCCAGTACCTGGAACCCGCGCACCGCTTGGCGTTTGGCAGCGGCGTGATTACCTGGGAATTCATCGATGGCATCCGGTCCTGGCTGTTGCCGGGGGCGATCGCGGGTGTCATGCGGATCGTCGCGTTGTTCGGCGATGGTCCGGAGGCATATGTCATGCCGCTCAGGCTGGCGTGCGTATCGGCGTCCCTCGCCGTGCCCTACGCCGGCTATCGCCTGGCCGAACGGCATATGGGGCAGGAGGCCGGGATCGCCGCCGGGTTGCTGTGCGCGCTGTCGCCGCAGGCGATCTATTTCGCGCCGGTGATCATGACCGAACCGCTGGCGACCGATGCGGCGCTGCTGGCGATTTGTTGGGGGGACGCCGCCCGGAGCACACGCCGCTGGATTGCGACGGGCTTACTGTTCGGGCTCGCGGTTGCACTGCGCTATCAATATGCCCCGATCCTTGGCGTTGCGGCGCTTTGGCAGCATGTCCGCGAACCCCGGCGGTGCGCCGTGGTCGCGGCGGCGTGCGCCACGGTTGTGCTGCTGGTCTTCGGGGCATTGGACTGGCTCACATGGGGCGAGCCATTCCGCTCGATCTGGCTGAATTATCTGCGCAACGGGCCGCAAGGTGTCAGCGCGGCGATGGGGACCGAGGCGCCTGTTTACTATCTGGGTTATTTCCTCGTGTCCTGGGGTCCGATGGCGCCGGTTTGCGCGGTGCTGCTGGTCTTCGGTGCCGTGCGGCTACCGGTGCTGGCGCTGACCGTCGTTGCGACCATCGGCTTGCATTCGATGGTGCCCCATAAGGAACTGCGATTCATTTTCCTCGCCACCGCCGTCGTGCCAATGCTGTTGGGAGCCGGTCTGGTGCGTGTCGCGCACCTGCTGCCCGCCGCTCGCCGGCCGGGATGGGCGTTGACAGCTTTTGGTGCCTGCGTTGTCGCGGGTATGGTCGCGACGACCACGACCTGGTTCGCGACCCGCCCCGACGACTGGCACCGCGACCGCAGCCTTCTGCAAGCAACCGCTCTCGCTCGGGATGTGCCTGGGGTGTGCGGCGTCGCGTTCAGGACTGTTTGGGTCTACCGCAGCGGCGGCTACAGTTACTGGCAGCGCGACACGCCGGTCTATTTCGAGACCTGGGATCAGGCGCAGAAACTGCCGTTCTTCGATTTTCCGCTGCGCCTGGGGATCGTACGACGCGGCCAAACGGTGCCGCAATACCCGGACGCCGAGCTGGCGGGGCATTGGCAAAAATTCAACGTCATCGTCGGCCGCCATACCGACCAACTGCCGGGATTCGCGGAGTTGGCGTGTTTCGGGGCCGGCACGCCGGACGATCCCGCTTGGTGCGTCTTCACCCGCCCCGGTGGCTGTGATTGATTGGCGGCTGTCCACCAGGGAGAGAAACCGATGTCGTCCGATACCGTTACGCTGGAGGTGAGCGATTACGTCGCCGTCGCCACGCTGAACCGCCCGCCGGTCAACGCGATCAACGCCGAAATGCGCGACCGCCTGATCGAGATTTTCGACGAAGCCACCGACCGCGCCGACATCCGCGTCGTGGTGCTGACCGCGCAGGGCAAGGTGTTCTCGGCCGGCGCGGATTTGAAGCAGCGGCCGGACGCCGCGAAACCCGGCAGTTACTGGCACCACAACCGCATCACGCGGGAGACCGGGAATTCCATCAAGGAATGCGCCAAGCCCGTGATCGCGGCGGTAAACGGTGCGGCCTTGGGCGCCGGGTTCGGGCTGATGGCGGCGTGCGATATCATGATGGCCTCGGAAAACGCGGTGTTCGGTATGCCGGAGATCGATGTCGGCCTCGCGGGCGGGGCGGCGATGCTGAACCAGTTTTTCAGCAAGTCCTTCGTCCGCCGTCTGATGTTCACCGGGGACCGGCTGCCGGCTTCCGAACTGCATCGGCTGGGAATTATCGATTCCGTCTGGCCGGTGGACCAGTTGTTGCCCGAAGCGCTGAAAATGGCGGCGCGGATCGCTTCCAAGAGCCCGATGGGGATCAAACTGGCAAAGGTCAGTACCAATCTGGTGGAGCTGATGCCGCCGAAGGACGCCTACCGGTTCGAGCAGAATTTTACCTACGAACTTTCCAAGACCGAGGATGCTCGGGAGGCTCGGACGGCGCAGTTGGAGAAGCGGAAGCCGGTGTTCCGGGGGGATTGAGGGCGGTTTCCGTCCTCTATCGCCATGGTTGACCAGGATCAATGCGACCGACCGGGAGAAACATGAGAACCCTGGGGGACTGCTTATCGCCGCCCACCAGGAAGCCCCGAACATGACCACCGCCGCGGACCACGACACAACCAAGGACGTCCACGCACTCGCGCAACATCTGCGGGAACAGGGGCACCACGACGCGGCCGACCGGCTCGATCGAGGGCTGAGCGTGCGGGACGTGGAGAGCGACCTGCTGTTCGTTCTGCGGGAGGCTTGCGAAACGTTTTTGACGGCGATCGAGGCGATCGATCCGGTCAGTCAAACGATGATCGAGAAGTTGCGGTTGAGTGTCGAAAGCAGGCTCCGTCTCGCGGGCGGGTGACTGACGATTCATCGATGAGGGTCCCGAACCCCGTAACCGGCGTCCTGCCGCTACCCAAGTTATCGAGCGGCATCGGCACCGTTGCATCCCACGGCAAGTGACGTCACAGTCGCGGGTATGAGCGGCAGCAGAAACAAGACCCAATCCGCATCACCCCGGATAAAGCGGGGATTTATCTCCTATGCGCACGATGATCGCGGGATGTTTCCCCGGCTGCACAAGGAGCTTCAGGTTTTCGCGAAGGAGTTCGGTATCGAATTCTGGCACGATGCCGAAATCCACACCGGCGATCGTTGGGATCCGGCGATACAGGCCGCCATCGAGGCGGCCGATATTTTTGTCTTGGCGATCAGCACCAACTGGCTCGTCAGCGGCTACATCGACGACCAGGAATGGCCGGCCATCGAGGCCCGCGTCAAAGCTACCGATGGGTTGATCTGCCCGGTGATCCTGTCGCCGTGCCGCTGGCAGCACCGGTTCGGGCATCGGCAACCGACCCCGCTGCGCGGACACCGGCCCCTGGCCATCAATCATTGGCGCCCGCAGGGCCACGGATACAACGCCGCCGCCGAGGGCATCGCCGCCGCGATCACCGCCTATTTTCGCCGTCGGGGGGAGCCGATCCCCGCCGAAGCACCCGGTATCGAGCCAAAGCAGAGCCTGACCGTGCCGGTTTGGATGGTCGAAGGCGCGAAGCTGATCCTCGACCCCGCGGGAGACGACTCCGATCTCGCGGCGGCGCATGACCCAGCGATCAACCAACTGCATGCGGCAGTGCGGAAACTGGCTCGGGACCTTGCCAGCATGACGCGCCGGCGGGCCGCCAATTGGATGGCCAGCACCGAAGCCGGGGCGTTTCAAAAGACCGTCGCCGACTTCGCGCGCGACCTCGCACCGTCCGCCCAAGCCGCCGCGGGTCAGGTGGGCAAGTTGTGGCCGGCCTATCGCGCACTGGCCGACCTGCGCGCTGGCTACGCCGCCATGACCCGGGAGGCAGATCCCGCGCTAAAACACGATATCGATGAGGCCGGACGGACGCTCGATCGTTTGACCCATCTCAGCGGTTCGCTGGTGCGTTCCTTCCCGACCATCCAGGCATGGGACCTAGGGGCGGCGCAGGCCGCCGACCGTTCTTCCCCGACACTTCTGGCCGCCGCCGAACGGTTGTTCGCCACCGCGCTGACTCAATCGGTGATCGATCCGGCGGAGATGGCTTTCCTGGCCACGGTCGACAAGCAGGAGGCCGCCCGCAATCTGGTCGTCAAGATCACCGCGGTCGCGGCCTGGGACCTGCTCGGGCGGCCGGCGACCAGCGCAACCGACAAGACGCTGCTTCGGGGCGTAGTCGGCCTGCTGGACCAGGCAGAGGCGGACATCGCGCCGTTTCTGGATGCCTTTTCGCCCGATTACCGAGCGACGGTCGTTCGGCTGACCGAGGAAGCGCGAAAACCGGAGAGTGAATCGGCGTTCGCCAAACCGCACCGGCGGTCAGGACCACTGCTGGAAATCAAGGAGGGCAAGGACCTTGCGGTCATGCGGCTGATCCGAGCTGGCAGCTTCGTTATGGGTGTGCCGGAGGCTGAGGATAAGCGGGAGGAATGGTTTGGCGACAGTAATCGGCCACAGCATTCCGTGACCATTCCGCAGTCGTTTTATCTAGGCAAGTACCCTGTCACGCGTGGCGAGTATGCCGCCTTCGTCAAAGCGAGCGGCTACGACAAGGACGGCGGTAAATGGCGTAATCCCGGCTTTCGGCAAACGAACGCGCATCCGGTGGTCAATGTCAGCCACGACGATGCCACGGCTTATGCAGCCTGGGTCTCTGAGCGAACCGGGCAAACCTACCGGCTACCGAGTGAGGCCGAATGGGAATACGCTGCCAGAGCCGGTAAGCCCGAGGCACGGTACTGGGGCGATTCCTGGGACGATGCGGCCCGTTATGCCTGGGTGCCCGAAAACCAGCACGGCACGGCGGTTGTCGGGGACGGCCGCTTGCCGAACGATTACGGTTTGTACGATATGCTCGGTCATGTCTGGGAGTGGTGTGGGGACACGTGGCATCGTACCTACGACGGTGCGCCCAGCGATGGATCGGTATGGTTAGACAACGATAACGGCCGGTGCGTGCTCCGCGGCGGTTCCTGGAACAGCAACCCGAGAGGCGTCCGCGCCGGTGCGCGCAACGACGACGGCCGCGGCAGCCGGTTCAACGATGTCGGTTTCCGTCTTTCCAGAACCCTTTCAGCTCCTACCTCCTAGCCTCTTTACCTCTTGGGGGCTTCCAAGGGGGGCAAAGCCCCCCTTGGTCGAATCGGGCCCCCTCCGGTACAATGCCACCGATCATGAGCGACTCGGCAGACAATGCCCGGCGCACCGGGCCCGCCTTGGAAGCGATGTACCAATTCCTGCTTTGGCTCCTGCCAACGCTGGACAAGCTCCCGCGTAAACAGAAATTCCTGCTCGGCGACCGCATCGAAACCGCTGCCCTGGATGTGCTGGATTCGCTGATCGCCGCCACCTACACGCGCGGGCGGGACCGGATGCTGAGCGATGCCAATCTGGGGCTGGAACGGTTGCGCTTCTTCATGCGGCTGACCAACGAACTGCGGATACCGATACCGCTTTAAGGCACAAATCGGCCTCCGAGCGGTTTCGTACGTTTGGACGTTTCGAATAGAGAACATGGAGAAAGATAAAGCCACGGAGAATCGCCGAGGTTCTTTCCTACTTGGCACCTTCCCCTCGGTGGTTCTCCGTGGCTTAAACTTCCTCTGTGCCCCTCTGTGTGAAACCTTCGGTCCGTGGCACAAGGGAACGCCTTGCCCATCAGGCCCCGACCAAATACCGCCATCAACCGAAGGAAGGCGTGGGTCCTCCGCCTTCGCGGAGGATGACGCGTGGGGTGGGGTGCCCCATCGGTGGGTAAGGGCTGGGGACCAAGAATGGCAGGTAGTCGCTAAATCGTACCTGCATTGGTCCCCGGGACAAGCCCGGGGATGACGAGAAAGAGCGAACAGCGGCGTTCAAGCGATTGCCCCGTCTGCTCCCAAACACCCAATTGACGCCCCCCTCCCCCCCACCCTATACCCCCACCCAATACGAACCGGGGCCGGACGGCCCCCTCAAGGGAGGCCGCCCAAAGTGGAAGACGCTGCGCGCCTGTTGCAGCTCGTCGTGAACGGTGCCGCCGCTGGCTGCATCTATGGCCTCATCGCGCTCGGCTTCGTGCTGATCTACAAGGCCACTGAGATGGTGAACTTCGCCCAGGGCGACGTCATGATGCTCGGCGGCTTCGTCGCGTACAGCCTGATCGCGCATTACGGCCTGCCTTATTGGGTCGGAGCACTCCTCGCCATCGCCATCACCGCCGCCTTCGGCTTCGTCCTCGATGCCCTCGTCCTGCGACGAGTCATAGGACAACCGCAATTCGCCGTGGTCATGCTCACGCTCGGCTTGGGATTCATATTCCGAGCCGGGGCGGGGATCGCGTGGGGCTACGATTCCGTGGGATTCAACACCCCGTTCACCAACAAAACCGCCAAAATCGGGCTGCTGGTGCTGGGGCAGGACAATCTGTCCATCATCGTCGGCACGGTGCTGCTGTGCGCGGTGCTGTATGTGTTCTTCAGCAAAACCCGCCTCGGCGTGGCGATGCAGGCGTCGTCGCAGAACCAGCTCGCGGCCTATTACATGGGCATCCCGGTCCGCACCGTGTTCAGCCTGATCTGGGCGATCTCGGCCGGGGTCGCGGCCGTCGCCGGCATTCTGCTCTCACCGGTGTCGATGATCGATGTGAACATGGGATTCCTCGGCATCAAGGCCTTCGCCGCCGCGGTGATCGGGGGCTTCGGCAGCATTCCCGGTTCCTTGGTCGGCGGTGTCATCGTCGGCGTCGTGGAGCAGTTGGCGGGCTATTACCTCCCCGCCGGGTTCCAGGAAGTCACCTCCAACGTCGTCCTTCTCGCGATGCTGATCCTGCGACCGCAGGGCCTGTTCGCCGAGGGCATGGGAAAGCGAGTCTAGCCCATGCGTTATCTGTTCCGCACCGACTATCGCCAGGACACCTCGCTCGCGCGCCATAACGGCGACCGGTTCTGGTACGGCCTGCTGCTGCTGATCATGCTCGCCATCCCGCTTGCGATGGGTGAGTTCTACGTGGGTGAGCTCGGCGGCGTCTTCATCTTCGCCATCGCCGGCGTCGGGCTAATGCTGCTGGTGGGTTATACCGGCCTGATCAGTCTGGGGCACGCGGCGTTCCTGGGCATCGGCGCCTATGTGAACTCGGTCCTGCTGGCGCAGGGCATCCCATTCGTCGTCACGCTGCCGGCCGCCGGCCTGTTTACCGCCATCTGCGGCGCCGCCATCGGCTTGCCGACCTTGCGCATGAGCGGGTTGTATCTGGCCATCGCCACTTTAGCCTTCGGCAGCATCGTCGGCACCGTCTTCCAGAAATGGTCGTCCGTGACCGGCGGGTTCGACGGGTTCGCGGTGCCGACGCCGAGCATCCTGGGCGTCAATCTGGATGGCGCGACGGGGATTTATTACGTGTCGCTGGCCGTGTTGATCTTCTGCCTGTGGATCAGCGCCAACATCCTGCGCAGCCCGATGGGGCGCGCGATGGTGGCGATCCGCGATTCGGAAGTCTCGGCGCAGAGCATGGGCATCCACCTCGCCCGCTACAAAGCCATGGCCTTCGCGATCAGCGCCGGGATGACCGGCCTCGCGGGCGGGCTGTTCGCCCATTACGTGCGGTTCCTGGCGCCGGATGCGTTCGACGTGCTGTTGTCGGTGCAGTTCGTGACGATCGTGTTCGTGGGCGGCCTGGGGTCGATCCATGGCGCGGTGTTCGGCGCGTTGTTCGTGCGCTTGCTGCCGCAGTTCATCGCCATCGTGCGCGACGACCTGCCCTTCGGCATCGGCCGCATGCCAGGGCTGGAGCCGTCCTTGTTCGGCCTGATCCTGGTTCTGGTCATCCTGTTCCAACCCGGCGGCATCAACGGGCTGTGGCTGAAAACCAAGCACTGGTTCACCGCCTACCCGTTCAGGCGCCAGGAAAGCGCCCGCCGGCAGAAATCCTACGCGAAGTCGGAGCGGCTGCGATGAGCCTGTTCGAAGCCCAAGGAATCGCCGTCCGCTTCGGCGGCATCCGCGCCGTGGACGACGTGAGCTTTCACGTCGACAAGGGCGAGGTGTTCTCCATCATCGGCCCGAACGGCGCCGGGAAAACGACGATCTTCAATCTGATCTCGCGGATTTATAATTCGACCGAGGGAAAACTGATCTTCGACGGGCAGGATTTCACCAAAATGCCGCCCTGGCAGGTTGCCGGGATCGGGATCGCCCGCACCTTCCAAAATATCGAGCTGTTTCCCAACGCCACCCTGCTCCAGAATCTGCTGATCGGGCGGCATTGCCACTCACGCGTGGGGCTGCTGTCGCAGCTGGCCTTTCTGCCGTCGGTCCGTCGCGCGGAACTGCACCACCGGGAAAAGGCCGAGGATGTGATCGGCTTCCTGGGTCTGGAACGCTACCGCGACACGCTGATCGCCAATCTGCCCTACGGCGTGCGCAAGGTCGTGGAACTCGGGCGCGCCTTGTGCATTGAGCCGAAGTTGCTGCTGCTGGACGAACCGTCCTCCGGCCTGAACGTCGAAGAGACGGAAGGCATGGGGTTCTGGATCGAGGACATCAAGAAGGACCTCGGCATCACCGTCATCATGGTCGAACACGACATGGCCCTGGTGAATCAGGTATCCGACCGCGTCATGGCGCTGAACTACGGCAAGGTGCTGGCGATGGGCTCGCCGCGGGAAGTGCAGACGCATCCGGAAGTCGTGAAAGCGTATCTGGGCGGCGAGATGGAGGACGCGGCGTGAGCGAACCTCTGCTGAAAGTCACGGGGATCGAGACGTTCTACGGCCCCATTCAGGCGATTCGCGGCGTCTCGATCGAGGTGCAGCCGAAGCAGATGGTTACGGTGCTGGGCGCCAACGGGGCCGGTAAGACGACCGTGCTGCGCACCGTGTCCGGCGTGCTGAACCCCGAACGCGGCCAGATCTTCTTCGAAGGCCGCGACATCGCCAACATGGCGCCCGATCAGGTCATGCGCCTCGGCATCTGCCACGTGCCGGAGGGGCGGGAGACATTTCCGTTCCTGACCGTGCGCGAAAACCTGATGATGGGCGCCTATACCCGCCGCGATGCGGATGGCGTGGCGAAGGACTTGGAACTCTGCTTCGGCTATTTCCCGCGCCTGCTGGAACGCCAGCACCAGCGCGCCGGCCTGTTGTCGGGCGGGGAGCAGCAGATGCTCGCGATCAGCCGAGCACTGATGGGCAAGCCGAAGCTGTTGTTGCTGGATGAGCCGTCGCTGGGTTTGTCGCCGTTGCTGGTGCAGCAGATTTTCGGGATTATCCGGCGCATCAATCAGGAACAGGGCGTCGCCATTCTCCTGGTCGAGCAGAACGCCCATATCGCGCTGAAGACCGCCGATTACGGCTATGTGCTGGAAGTCGGGCGCATCGTGATCGAGGACCAGTGCGCCAATCTGGTGCAGCGCGACGACATCAAGGAATTCTACCTCGGCCAGAAGGAAGCGGGCGCCCGCGGGCAGCGGCGCTGGAAAAAGAAACGCCAATGGAATTGATTTCATCGATCCCCGCCCTGCTCGACCAGCGCGCTGGCGCCGCCGGCAGCCGCGTCGTGCTACGGAAGAAAGAACGCGGGCTGTGGAAGGCCGTGACCTGGGGCGAGCTCGACTCGCGTCGGCGCTCGGTCGCGGCGGCGTTGCGGGCGGCCGAGTTCCGTCAGGGCGATGTCGCGGGGCTGCTGTCGGAAACGACGCCGGACGCGGTTTACGTGGATTTGGGGATTCTGTCGGCCGGCGGTGTCAGTCTGGCCGTGAACCCGGATGCCGAGGCGGAACAGCTACGCTCCCAATTGCGCGATTCCGGCTGCCGCGTGCTGTTCGTGGAGAATGAAGAACAGCTGGATAAAGCGCTGACCGTGCGCGAAAGCTGCCCCGCGCTGACCCGGATCGTGATCCTGAACATGAAGGGCCTGCGCGATTTCGCCGACGCGGGTTGCGAGGATTTTCAGGTTTTCGTCGCTCGCGGCACCGCGGGCGGGGACACGCCAGCCATCCGCGGCGATCACCCGGCCGTGCTGCTTCCGACCGGCGTGCTGACCCATGCCGAAGTGCTGACCAAGGTGACGAAAGCCGCGGAGGCACTGGGCGTGCGTGACGGCGACGAACGTCTGGCGGTGCTGCCGATGTCCGACGCGCTGGAACGCATCCAGGGTCTGTACCTCGCGGTGCATGCCGGCATCGTCAGCAACTATCTGGAAAGCCCGGAAACCGCCCGCGAGAACCTCCAGGAACTGAAGCCGACCCTGTTCGGCGCGGACGCCGAGGCGTGGACGCGCTTGCACGCCCGCATTGCCGCGAGCGCCGCCGCCGCGACTCCGTTCCAGCGGGCGCTGTACAACTGGGCGATCAGGGCAGGCAGCCGCAACGATTTGGCGAATTTCGTAGTGCTGCGGGCCGTACGGCGGGAACTGGGGATGGATCGGCTACGGGTTGCTTATGTCGCCGGGAACAAGCCGCCTGCCGACATCGCTCAATGGGCGGCGTCGCTGGGCATTCGGATCGCGACAGTCGAGGTCTGATTCCTATAGGTCGGCAACGCGAATCCACGTCGCGACACCGACCGAGACCGCCAGCCCCAAGGCCAACACCGGCACGCCGGACCACCCAAGCTCCCGCGTCACCGCGAGCCACAGGACCATGCTCGCGATTCCCACGGCGATACCGCCGATCAGGCTGGCCTTGCCCGTCTTGATGCGTGCCCGAGGCGTGCTCATTCCGCCGCCACGCCACCGATATGGCCGACGCGGACGTCATCGGTGGAATTCCGCACCCGCTTCAAATCTCGCCTGACCGCGCTGGCGTCGTATCCATTGAAAATATGCTTCAACAGCCCGCAGCGCAGATCGGAGGTGCCGAAAAACCAATCGGCGATCGGGTAGGTGAGATTGAAATTCCGCTCCATCATGATCGCGGGATTATGGTGCGCGATGTGGTGGCGGCGGATCGAATTCACCAACGGAATATGCCGCACCAGACTGTCGTTCTTCACATGGCAGCAGAAGTGGAACAGCTCGTAGTTCAGATACAGCCCGACATTGGTGATCAACAGCAACCACCCCGCGTTCGCCAACCCGAGCGCCCCTAGCAAGAACGCCGGGATCAGCGACATCGCCATGAACGCGACCAGCGCGTAGGGCGGGAAGAACACGATGCGGAAGTCGCGGGTGTTGTCCACCGTCGGTTCGATATCCGTGAAGAACTGGTGATGCGCCAGGGTGTGCCGCTTGTAGATGCCCATGAACCCCTTCACCGGGCGATGCATGATGTAACGGTGGATCCACCACTCGAACGTGTTGGACACGCAGAACGCGAACGGAATCACCAGGAACTCGTACCAGGCCGGCACCGCGATCTGCCGAACGCAATACCAAATGGCGGTACCGCCCAGCACATAGATCAGCGCCACATGCGCCCAGCCGACATAGGCCGGCGCGATGCGTTCCCGAAAATCGGCGCGAAACGCGGCCTGACGCCGCGACATGGTGTTCTGGCTCATGGGGTAACGATAGAACCGCATTCCGCCGCGCGGCAAGACCCGGCATACTGACGGCCTCAACGCGGGAGACTTTGGACATGCTCGAAATCGAAACCCCCTCCGGGATGAAGGACTATGTCGGCAAGCTGCTGGGCACCAGCGACTGGGTGACCGTGGATCAGGACCGGATCAACCAGTTCGCCGACGCCACCGGGGACCACCAGTGGATCCACGTGGACGTGGAACGCGCCCGCAAAGAGATGCCGAACGGCAAAACCATCGCGCATGGCTTCCTGACTCTGTCGCTGCTGCCGCATCTCATGGACAGCGTCTACAAGATCGAGAAGACCTCACGCGGGATCAACTACGGGTCCAACAAGGTGCGGTTCACGTCGATGGTGCCCTCCGGCTCCCGCGTGCGGCTGCACCAGACGCTGAAAGCGCTGGAGGAAGTCGAGGGCGGCGTCCGCATGATCTTCGACTGTACCATCGAGCTGGAGGGTTCCACCCGTCCGGCTTTGGTGTCGGAAACCATCATCATGGCGTTCGACTGATGGACAAGGCCGAACTCACGGCCTGGGCGCTGGGCAATGGCTGGCAAATGATCGCCGGCATGCCCAGCCTGACGAAACCGTCGGCACCCAAGGAGGCCATCGTGCGGATGGCCCTCAAGGCGACGGTGGTGAACCTGGAGGTGAAGAAACCCGCCGGCAAATGGGAAAAGGTCGCCGGACAGCCATACGCCGCCGTGGTGGCTGACGAGGAAGGCCTGCCGCTGGGCCTGGGGTTCGAGAATATCCCAGGCTTTCGCATGCTGATGCGCGACAACAAGGACCGGCAGGTGTTCGCGAAAATGACGGGCCGGGTTTAGCCCACCTGGAGCAACTGCCCCGTCACCCCGCTGGCGGCGCCGGACAGCAGGAAGGCCATCGCCTCCCCCACCTCGGTCGGCGTTACCCAGCGGGACGTGTCCGCGTCCGGCATCGCCGCGCGATTTTGCGGCGTGTCGATGGTGGTGGGCAGCACAGCGTTGACGCGGATTTTCTGGCCACGCAACTCCTCGGCGAGGCTCTCCGTCATGCGCATCACGGCGGCTTTTGAGGCAGCGTAAGCCGCGACCTCGGCACCCGCTTTCAACCCGGCAACGCTCCCGATGCCCACCAACGCGCCGCCTTTTCCGATCGCCGGCACCGCGGCCTGATAGATGTTCCAGGTGGTTTTGACGTTCAGCTTGAACATCAACTCCCATTGGTCGAGGCCGGCATCGGCCAGCTTCGCCATCGCGAAACCGCCCACCGTCGTGCCGACGCCATCCAGCCGGCCGGACGTCGCGACGACATGGGCCACCAGCGCCTGTGCCGCCGCCGGATCGGTCAGGTCGTACGACGACAGAGCCATGTGGCCTTTACCGGGGAGCGCGGCGACGACTTCGTCCAGCCGGGGCTTATAGGTATCCACCGCCGCCACGACGGCGCCCCGCGCTGCCATCAGGCCCGCCAACGCCGAGCCGACATTGCCGGCCGCGCCGGTGACGATGATGGTTTTGCCGCTGAACATGATGAGGTCTCCTTTTCCGACCGAGCCTATCAGGTCGGTGCGGTGGTTTGTAGCCTCAGCGCGGCAACCGCCAGCCCACCTCCGCCGCGAAACTGTCGAAGAAGTCCTGCTCATAGGCATGTTCCGGATCGCGCCGCACACGCTCATCGATGGCTTGTGCGTCCGGCCCGACCAGAATGCGCCAGCGGTTAGCTTTCACGCCATCGAGGATAATCGTCGCCGCTTCCGCTGCGCTGGTCGGCGCGTCTTCGACAAACCGTTGCGCCCGCTTGGCGACCACCGCCGCGATATCGGCATCCGACATGGCCGAAACATCGCGACCCATCGAGATCAACCGCGCGCGCGTTTGCGCGATCTGCGTGGCATCGAGCTCGTCGGCGTCGTTCCCGGCCTGCACGCGCAGGGAATTCGCGGGGATGCCGGTGCCTATATGTCCCGGCATCACAACGGACACGCGGATATGCGGCGCGTTCAGGCGCAGATCGGTAATCAATGCCTCCGAGGACCCCTTCACCGCGAATTTCGCGGCGGAATACGCCGTATGCGGCACCGTCGGCCCGACCGAGGCCCAGAAGCCGTTGATGCTGCTGGTGTTGACGATATGACCCTCATCCGCCTTGCGCATCATCGGGAGGAAAGCACGCGTGTTCAGATAAACGCCGCCCCAGCAGATGTTGAAGGTGCGTTCCCATTCGGAACGCTCATGCACGATCATGCTGCCGCCGCCGCCGATGCCGGCGTTGTTGAACAACAGATGAATATGGTCGGTGGCGTGCTGGGCGGCGGCTTCATCGCGAAAGCGCAGCACGTCCGGCTCGTTGGACACGTCCGCGACATGGGTGGTGATGCGCAGGCCCTGCGGCAAGCCGGCTTCGCGGCACAGACGCACCGTTTCGGCCATGCCGCGTTCGGACACATCGCAAGTGGCGACGTGGCAGCCCTCGGCCACCAGTTGCCGGACCAGTTCGCGGCCCATGCCCGATCCACCGCCGGTGACGATGGCTGTCCTGCCGGAGAGTTCTTTCATGGTCGTTTCCTTCTATCTTATGGCCGCGTCGATGTCTTCGCCGGTCAGGCGCCAAGCGTTATCCAGTTCGGCAACGACATCGCACATGAACCGTTCAGTCAGTGCCAGCGCTTTCGCGTTGTCGCCCAGGTGATCTGCCAACAACGCCAGCGCGAGCTGACGGGGACCGTCGCCTTCATAGGTCCACTCGAATCCAGCAGGCGAGTAGCGCTTCAGGTCGAACCGTGGGTTGAGCGGCAGGCCGTCGACGGTGACCACCGCGCCATCCAAGCTTCTGCCGCCTTCGTAAATTTTCATACCCTTCCCCACATGCCGTTGGCGGCAGGATGGCAACGCAACGCACCTTGGTCAAACGTCGACCGTTGGGTTGCATGGACAGCCAAGCAATATCAAATTGTCGCCAACAGACCAACGACCGATGGAACGGGAGCACTGGATTGGCTGCCATGCCGGAATCGGATGGGAGATTCGAACGCACAGGCTTGGATCGTCGCGATAGGCTGGCAGACTACGTTCGCGCCTGCGGCTTCGACGCGCATGCGTATCTACAACAGAACGCCGACCTGCGAGCCGCCCTGTCAGACGCACCGGCTGCTTTGAACCATTTCCTGGAGTTCGGCTGCAACGAGGACCGGACAGTACAGTGCGGCCGTCTTCCGGATGGGCTGGAGGCGTTATCCGCCCTGGAAATTCCCGACCGGCAATACGGCAATACGCTATTTCGCAGCATATGCATCGCGCAACTGAATAACCCCGGGACGGCCGAACGCCTGTGGCAAGGAATCGGTCGCCCCACGCTCGATGCCATCCGACGTCGCGGCGGCATGCCTTACTTCGTGATCGGCGACAGCCATGCCAACCACTATTTTCGTTTGGATCGGATTGGCGAGAAATGGCTGACGCCGCTTGTTCTCGTTTGCCACGGCGCGACCGCGCTGGATTTGGCGAACGCGAACGCCCCTATATCGTTCCGTCAGAATATCCTGCGTTGGTCGGCCCGCGAAGCACCGGACGCCGATATTCCGATTTTCCTGAAATTCGGTGGATTGGACGCCGAGTTTCGTTGGTTTTTACGATGTTTAAAGAACAATGTCCAACATTTTTCGATGGACGAATTCGAACACCATGCTCGACATTCCGTTGTACGATACGGATGCTTCCTGGCCGATCTCACAAAAACCATCGCGACGGCGCGATTGCGGGTTTGTTCGGTCTTTCCATCGGTCTTGCCGGACGCGCGCTGGGCCGAAGGGTTCGTACGGGCACATCGGGTCTCGCCCGAGCGGGATCGCCTATTGCTGCGACAATTGCAAACGCTCGAAGTCCCTCAATTGCAAATCCGTACCGACATGCGCGCTCTGTACAATAGCTATTTACGTACTATGTGCGAAGAAAGCGGGTTTATTTTCGTCGACGATTTCACACCTCTTTTGGGCGCGGGCGGTGTCCTCGACCCTCGATACCTCGGGCAAAACGGCGGCGACGATCACCATGTCGACCACGACGCGACGAAGTCCGCGATCATGGAGATTCTTCGGGCCCATCTCCCCTGAGATCGATCCATCCCCGTTATGCGAACATCACCACACTGCGGACGGTTTCTCCGCGTTTCAGTGCGGCGAAACCGTCGTTGATCTGTTCCAGAGGAATACGCGCCGAAATCATTTCGTCGAGCTTCAGTTTCCCATCCAGATACGCCCGCGCCAGCATGGGGAAATCCTGCGCCGGCTTGCCACCGCCGTAGGAGGACCGGACGATCCGCTTTTCCTGCATCAGGCTGCCCCATCGGAACGACACTTGGTCGTTGACCGCGACCTTGCCGAGCCAAACGATCTGCCCGCCGGGACGGACGGTTTCGGCGGATAGACGGAACGTTTCGGGGCGGCCGGCGGCCTCGATAATGACATCGGCGCCGCGATTATCGGTCAGCGACCGCGCCAGTTCCACCGCCTCGGTCGGGTCGCAGGCATGGGTGGCACCGATGGCCTGCGCCAACTGCCGCCGCGCCGGGTTGGGATCGACCGCGATAATCGACCCGGCACCCGCTAGCACGCAGCCCTGGATCGCCGACAGGCCGACCGCGCCGCAGCCGATCACGACGGCGACATCGCCCCAGCGCAAGGCCGCGACCCGCGTCGCCGCCCCCACACCGGTCATCACGCCGCACCCGATCAGCGCTGCTCGGTCGAACGGCATCGCGTCCGGCACGCGGATCGCAGCCTGTGCCGGCACCACAGCGTATTCCGCGAACCCGCCGAGATACATCAACTGATGCATCGGCACCGCGTCGCACGACAAGCGCGGCTTGCCGTCGAAATGGAAGCCCTTCGGGCCGTTCGCGAGGAACTGCCGGCAGAGGATCGGTTGCGCCCGTTCGCAATAGAAGCACGACCCGCAATGCGGGTTCCACGACAACACGACGCGGTCGCCCACCGCCAGATCGGTCACGCCGGCGCCGACTTCGGCGATTTCCCCGGCTGCCTCATGCCCGAGCACGGCGGGGAGGTTGATGGCGATGGCACCCTCGATGGCTTCCAGGTCGGTGTGGCACAGGCTGGCGGCCTTGATGCGCACCAGGACGTCCCCGGCGGCGACGGGGCCGACGTCGATGGTTTCGATGGTCATGGGCGCATTGGTTCGGCGGAGGACGGCGGCTTTGGCTTGCAGCATGGGATCTTACTCGGTTTCGTCGTTCGCCGGCGGCGGCTCCGCCAGACCGGCGTCTTCGTCGTAATTCGTCGTTATCATTTCCTCGACGATGGCGACACCTTCCCCGGTCAGGCGCTGCGAATCCCACTGGGTGATCCAGGATTTGATATACTGCCGCATCGTCCGGGTCGCGGTCCGCTCCCCCTGCAACAATGCCGGCGCCGGCCAGTCGTACGCGGCTTCGTAGATATCGCGGAGTTTCAGGCAGGTACGCGCCAAATCGTCGTTACCGGGGCTGCGCAGACGGTGCCGGCCGGTGGCGGCGGCGATATGACGCATCGCTTCGCGGGCGGCCTGCGCTTCCTGAAGGCGGCCTTTCAATTGCAGACGGTCGGGCAGTTTCTCCTCGTCCTGGCGTTGATCGATCACCGCGCTGACGAAATCGTCGGTGATCGCATAGACGGCGGCGATACCTGGAAAGACCCCTGCCCCCGGCAGGCCTAGCCAAGTGCTCAACCATGCGTAGGCCAGTGCGCGTTGCAGCGGGGTGTAGCGCCCGATCAGCTCCATTTCGTCCAGCAGCACGCACCATCCGGCAAAACCGGCAGCATGGAACAGGCGGGACACGAAACGGATGCGCTGTTCCGCCAGTTCGGCGGGCGACGGCATTTTCAGGTCGAACAGGCGCGACGCGCCGGCCGCCGATAAGGCCGGCCGAATCGCCGCCGCCGTCATCCGCCCGCCCGCGAGGAACCGTTCGCACTTGCGGATCGTTTCCGGCAGCGTCGACGGCCGCCGGATCAGAAACAACACCGCCGCGAAAATCGGGGCGAACCCGGCCATCGGATCGCGCACCGCCTGTTCCAGCGCATCGGCCTTTTCGACCGAATCCCGCATGATGGCCAACGCCGCCGCCAACGGATCGTCGGTCCGGTTCGGCAGGCGCGCACCGGAAATCGCGGCCTCGAACACCCTGGCGGGATCGGCGAGCGGGGTTTCCTTGCTGATCACGACGCGGCTGACGACGAAATTCTGCCCCAGAGCGACCTCGGCGAGATAACCCAGAAAGTGCGATTTCCCGGCCCCGAACCCGCCGGCAATGCCGATCCCAGGACGCGGGGCATCCCAAACGGAACCCAACAACGCATCGAACGCCTGCTCGATCGCCGTTTCCTCCGATCCCATCAACCGAATCGCAGCTCGGTTCGGCACCCCCGCCCGCAGGGCCTCGATCGCTGTGCGTGCCTGCAAATTCATGGCGTCACCGTGACCAGGGGCGCCAGCGGATTCTGCCGGTCGCCAGGGCGAACATCGGGCCAGATGCGCATCTGCAACGCCTTGTAATTGTCCAACGTGCGTTTCGGTTCGCCCGAAATCAGCGCCTGATCGGTCAGCACCAGGACGAACAGGCCGGGCAAATGCTCGATATCGTCGATCAGCTCGCGCAAGACCTCGTACAGGTCCATGACGGCCGCCGGGCTGTAGCGTGCCGTCCCGTCGGTCTTGGGCGTCGTGCGCAAAGCGTGCCTGATATCCAGCGTCAGCAGCAGGCCGGGCGTGCCGGCCTTGCGCAGCCAGTGACACAATGAAACCAACATGGCCCGCGCATTCGTCCGGCCGATACGGGCGGCGATATCGAACATCCGCAGCACCGTCGCCCCGATTTTTTCCCCGTACAGCCAGCGAAGCACGGGCGATTCGTCGCCAACGGCGTCGGCGTCCGGTTCTAGCCGCGCGAGGCAAAGCTGCATCATTGCGGTCCGAAAATCCTGCGCGAGGTGAGGATCGTTCCACAGGTCCTGGCTCAACCACTGATCCCGGTTGCGAGCGGCGAGGTTCGGCGCGATCCCAAAATGTTCCGCCAGCTCCGCCATCGCCATCGGCTCCCCCGGTTTTGGCCAGGGGTATCCATTCCGGTCGAACAGCGATTCGACATAGGACTGCGCCAGCTTGTCCCAGGGCAGCCAGCGCGCGAGGGCGAAGAACACATCCTGCAACATGTGCAGCCGTGTCTGGCTGGCATCCGCGTGAGCCGCCAGCAACCCGTAACGATGCGCCATGTCGGTGACGCCGCGGGCGATGGCGGGGCCGGTTTCCTCACCGGCGACGACAAATTTTACCGCGCCGCCGCCGGCCGGCAGATATTCCGTGAAATATTCGCGCTCGATCGTTCGCAGCCAGTCCCCGATCGGCAAACCCTGCAATTCGATCGTTTCCATGGCCTCAATCCATCGCGAAACGAATGGCGTAGAAATCGTGCTGCGTCCCGGTTTCGTCGAACGCCGACAGCCGCTTGGCACCCTTGGTGCCGGTCGAGCCGCCCAACTCGAACCGATGCCCGCGCCCGGTGCGGGAATCCGGCAACCGGTTCAACCGCAGCATGTCGCAGAGAAATTCCTCCACCGGATAATCCGCCGCCGCCTGCGGCCAGAGGGTCAGAACCTCATGCAAATCGGCCAGCGCGATCAGCGGTCCCTCCCCGGCTTTGTTCGGCTGCCACTGCGGCGCCAGGATGGCATAGGCGCGCAGCAACCGGTCGAGGAACGAACGGGCATTGAACCGGTTCGGCCGCGACTGCAATTTCTTCAGTTCGCCGATCAGCACGCTGGGACGCAAGCGCTTTTCCAGCTTACGGCCCAGCCGCACGCCTTGGCTGCGAGGCTCCAGGCGGACGACAACGGGGAAGGCGGTGATGCGTCCGTCGCGTTGGATCAACCGCACATCGGCGGCTTTCGCCGCGGCGGCGAGTTCCTCCACGTAAGCACCGTTGGCGAACGCTTCCGCGACATTCAGCGCCGGCGGTTCCGCGACCGCACCGGCGGCGACCGCCAGTTCGTCGGCATCCTGACGCATCGTCGCGACGGCGGCGGGCAGGCCGGCGATCGTGCCTTCCTGCGCGGCCTTCCGCAGCCGGCGCGCGGATCGCAGCGCGGCCGTCGCCCGGCGCTCGAGACCGGCAAGTTGTTCCTCCCACGCGGCGAGCGTTGCTTCGAGCGAGGGCGCGGTATCAGGGGAATCTGTCATCGCAGGAGTATGCGGGGATCGCCGCCCCCCATCAAGCCAGCGCGCGCCGCAACGGCCGCGCCAGCAACAGAGCGGAACCGCCGATCGCGGCCATCGCCAGGAACGTCAACCCGCCATAACGCGCATACAGAAAACCCGATAGCAACATCGCCAGCCCGCTCGGCGCCCCATAGCCCAACGCCGCGTGCAGCGCCTGCGCGGTCGCGGCCCGCTCGGGTGGGATGGCGCGCCCGAGCACCAGCATCGCAGACAGATGCTGCATGGCGAACGTGGCGGCGTGCAGGATTTGAATGACGATCAGGACCGGCAACGGCGGGCCGAGCGCGGTGACGGACCAGCGGAGAATCGAAGCCCCGGCGGCGCAGGCGGTCAGGCCGGCGGGACCGAGCTTTTCGATCACCCGGCGGCCGCGCGCGAACAGGAAAATTTCAACGATGATGCCCTCGGCGATCAGCAAACCGATGGTGCTGTCGTCGATGCCCTGAGACCGCCAGAACAGTGCCGCGAAGCCATAATAGGCGGCGTGGGCGCCCTGGATCAGCGCTGTGCAGGCGACCGCAATCCGGAACGCGGGGATGCGAAACAGCGCGATTCCGGCGAAGGCGCGCGGGGCGGCGGGGGGCGTCGCGGCCTCCGGCAGCCAGCGGCTGAATACGGCACATAACCCGTAGCCGATGGCCAGCATCCAAGGGACCAGCGTGGAGCCGAAGAGGTTCATCAACCACCCGGTGGCGGCGGTCGCGAGCATGAAGGTCGCCGACCCCACCGACCGCACCGGCCCGTATTCCATCAGGCCCTGACGCGCCAACGACAGCGCCAGGGAATCGATCAGCGGATTGATCGCCGAGGACGCGATCCCCTGCCCTGCCGCTACCAGCAGCAATGGCAGGAACCCGCCGAGCGGAAGATAAAGCAGCGCCATGGACGACGCGACCAAAGCCGCGCCGGTCAAAACCGGTCGCCGCTTGCCGATTCGGTCCGCGACGCTGCCCCATTGCGGGCCGGCGAGGACCCGCAGCAGCGAGGCGATGCTCAGGATTTGCCCGATGGCGGCGGGTGAAAGCCCCCGGTCGGCGAACCACAACGGCATGAAGCCGTTGACCGCGTTGGCCGCGAAATAGGCGCCGAGGAACAAAGCGACGCGGGGGCCGGGGCTGAACGTCACGACCGTGGATGGCATCGACAAAAGCGGGCCATGCGTGCGAAGGCCACTCCCCAACCGTCATCCTCGGGCTTGACCCGAGGACCGCAACACACGGGGACAGTGCCGTTGGCGATCCTCGGGTCAAGCCCGAGGATGACGGGGGTGCGTAAAGGCGTGCTCCCTGCCAACCCGCGCCTCACGCGCTGGCGACGGCGGAGGCCTGCGCGACCTCCCGCACCTTGCGGGCCATGGCGGCGATGCCGTTGCCGCGGTTGGTGGATAAGGCCTCCAGCAGGCCGAGTTCCTTCAGGAATACCGGATCGGTGGCGCCGATCTCGGCGGGGGAGCGGCCGGAGTACACCCGCAGCAGCAACGCCACGAGCCCCGACACGATCGCCGCATCCGACGCGCCTGCGAAATACAATTTCCCGTCGCGCGATACCGCTTCCATCCACACCCGGCTCTGGCAGCCCGGCACGCGGTGCGCGTCGTTCGCCCATTCCTCGGGGAATGGCGGCAGTTTGCGGCCGAGTTCGATGATGAACTGGTAGCGTTCCATCCAATCGTCGAAGAAGTTCAATTCCTCGGCGATGGCGGCAATGGCGTCGGCGGCGGTGGGTTCCTCGGGTTGGAAAAACGGATCGGACATTCAGCTCGCCAATGCCAGCAGGCCGTAACCGGTGGTCAGCGGCGCGGTGTAGTTGCGGTGCACCCGTTTCACCGTCGGGCCTATCGCGGCGCGCATCGCGAGCCACATGATCATCTCCACGCCCTCGGTGCCGCCGCGTTCCATGTATTCCGTCAGCGACAGAGACGCGAGCTGTTCCGGGTCGGATTCCAGCAGATCCATGAATTCGTTGTCCCAGGCTTGGTTCTTCTGCCCGAACTGCTTGCCGTGCAGCTGATGCGTCAGGCCGCCGGTGCCGAACACCACCACTTTTTTGTCCTGGGGGAACGACTCCACCGCGCGGCGGATCGCCGCCCCCAGCTTGAACAACCGCCGAGCGGAGGGAACCGGATGCTGGATCACGTTCACCGCCAGAGGCACGACGGGGATTTTCCAATCGGTGTCGGTCAGCATCGGCAGGAACGACAGCACGCCGTGATCGACGGACATTTCCTGACAGATGGTGGGATCGAACTCATCGTCCACCAGGGACCGTGCGAGATGCCAGGCGAATTCCGGATCGCCGGGCAGATCGGGCAGCGGGCGCTTGCCCCAGCCCTCATCGGCCTGCTTGTGTTCGGCGCCAACACCCAGAGCGAAGGTCGGCCAAGCATCGAAGAAGAAGCGGTTGACGTGATCGTTGTAGATAATCACGAAAAGATCGGGCTTGATCTCATCCAGCCAGGCGCGGGCGGGCTCGTAGCCGGTGAACAGCGGCTCCCATAGCGGGTCCTTTTGTAGGCCCTTGTCGTAGGCATTGCCGATGGTGGGCGCGTGCGAGCTACCGATGCCGCCGATGATGGTCGCCATGATTACGCCCTCCCCGCTGTGTGGTTGCCGATGACCGGCAGCGGATGGCCGGTGCTGCCGCCGATTTTGATGATGACGTAGATGGAGGCGCCGGCGTCCATCAGGCCCTTCCAGTCGCGGTCATGCACCAACTGCCGTTCGGCGTCGGTCATGCCGAAGCCGCGCATAAACGCGTCCTCATCCGCTTTGAAGCGGTCTCGGTTGGCGGGTTCGGTCAGGGACGCCGCCATCTTGTTGATGCGGTAGCCTTGGGCGGAGCGCTCGCCGGTGAACAGCAGCGCGCCGGAGACGATGTCGTTCATGCCGTGACCCTACCCTGCATCCGTCATGGTCGGGCTTGACCCGACCAACTCCAGCGACCTTTAGCACCCACGTGCGGCGAAGCGAAACCGCCGCTTGAGTGTCGGCAGCTCATTGGCCCGAGTTGGTCGGGTCAAGCCCGACCATGACGGTAAAGGGCGGGGGAGAGAAAGCGCGCCGCCTACCGCGACATCGCGAACCCTTCGTATCCGTTCGCCGCCACCGCGTCGCAGCGCTTCTTGTAGCCCGCGAACCCGCCGACATAAGGCATAAAAACCCGCGGCTTGCCGGGAATGTTCGAGCCGAGGTACCAGGAATTCGCCAGCGGATACAACGTGCTGTCCGCGACTTCGTTCACGTGCTGGACCCAGTCGCGTTCGGCTTCCGGCGTCGGTTCGATCCGCGTCATGCCGCGGTCGCGCATGGTCGCGAGGCAATCGGCGATCCAATCCATATGCTGCTCGATGGCGATAATCATTTGCGTCTTCACCGACGGGCTGCCGGGGCCGGTGATGGTGAACATGTTCGGGTAGCCCGCGATCATCAGACCCAAATACGTCGTCGGTCCGTTCGCCCATTTATCCGCCAGCGCCGGCCCGTTGCCGACGCGGATGTCGATTTCCTTCAACGCCCCGGTCATCGCATCGAACCCGGTCGCGAACACGATGGCATCGAGTTCGTACTCGCCCTCCGCCGTCCGCACGCCGTTTTCCGTGATTTCCTGGATCGGCGCGCTGCGCACGTCCACCAGCGTGACGTTGTCGCGGTTGTAGGTTTCGTAATAGTTCGTATCGAGGCACAGGCGCTTGGTGCCGATCGGGTGATCCTTGGGCGCCAGCAGCTCGGCGACCGTCTGGTCTTTCACGATCGAGCGGATTTTGTTCCGCACGAATTCGGACGCGGTGTCGTTGGCTTCCTTGTTCAGCAGCAGATCGGTGTAGGAATATAGAAAGCTGATGCTGCCGCCCTCGGCCCATTTGGCTTCGTACTGCGCCTCGCGCTCCTCCGCCGTGACGTCCAGTGCCTTTTTCGTGGGCGGCGGAAAGCCGGCGATGCCGAACGGGGTTTCGTACGCCGCGGCCCGTCGTTCGGGGTATTGCGATTTGTGCCGAGCCTCGGTGGCCGGATCCATGGGGGCGTTGCGGGCGGGGAGGCTGAAATTCGCCGTGCGCTGGAATACATGCAGATGCTTCGCCTGCTGTGCGATCAGCGGAATCATCTGCACACCGGACGATCCGG